>Ga0209208_10009258_pt1 | contig 12976 bp, 12 predicted proteins | sample S1TSphfallax_3_FD_187694 | JGI IMG/M metagenome (GOLD analysis project Ga0209208, IMG submission 187694) | Host-associated microbial communities from peat moss isolated from Minnesota, USA - S1T2_Fd - Sphagnum fallax MG (SPAdes) (version 2) | ecosystem: Host-associated > Plants > Peat moss >...
AAACAATCAATTTGAAGGTTTTACCATAGACCCTTGCACTTAAACATAAACTCAATTGGCAAACAAATGCTTTCATTTGCCATAAACACAAACTTTGACTTTCATCAACAACAAAAAATGCAATAAAAACTAGTGACATAATTCAAAGGGAGTAGCTTGAACTTATATTTTCACTTTGTTTTCATGAACTAAAATATGTGTGCAAATGCTACATGTGTGACAAGAAACATACCTCCTATCTCTAGGTAAATTGTGCCCATGTCTTCACATCATTTAAAACAAAGGCAAAATGTTCAATATATTCCACATTGTAGTCAATCACCCACTTCAAGTGAATATGCTAATAATCACCTTATAACAACCCATGAAAGGATTGAAATTCATCACCTTGAAAAGAAAATTTGTTGTCATAAAAAAAATTACATAATTGACCTTGGCATACCTTCCCCACAACTATGAAGTCATGAATGAAAATGATTTCCTTTGAACCAAATTTCAAGAGGATTGCATGGTTTGCATTAAACTTAGGTTGAAATATAATCAATTTGCATCATTATAAGTATAGGTTTGGGTGTACCGTGTAATTAGAATATAAGGAGTAAAAAAATATGGTAAATCTTAATGAAAACTATCAAATTGTATACATATGTTTATGAATTGTTAATTATGAGAATCATGGTGATCATGGGAAGTCAAATTAGAATCATGACAATCAATTTGGAGTAAGTTATGAATTTCCAATATCTCATAATTAAAATATTTTACTGGTCAATGCCAAGTTAACATGATGTCTTTACCATCTCAATAGGGGTACCATCCAACTTCAATCTTCCTTAAGAATAAATTTAATTTAATTTTAATTTATGATCTTACTACGATAGTTTTGCAAAGGATTAAATTGAGGAATTTTTTAATAAAAAAATTGTTTGTAAGAAAATTGAAATGATATTAACCTAATGTTCATTCTTTAAAAAAAAGTAAAAATGTGAAATTAATTTTTTTTTAGAAATTCAAAATATTTTTCAAAATCTCTTACCAGATGTAAATGTGGTGTAATATACATGACATATATAAAAAATGTATTTTATAATACAAAAATTAAACCTTAAAATAGTTAACATTATATTACGTGATTTGAAATTATGATAATTTTCAAAACAAAATGGTGGATTTACACACTTTTGAAAAATCATGTTTTATATTATAACAATGATTAAAACATGACATGTGATGCATTAAGGCAACTTCAGGCATATTTCATATCATCTTGCAAAAAAAATCATTATAAATTTCCTTTCCATAAAATAAGTATATATATATTCCAAATGCCCGTGTAATCTTTAAATTTAGTAATGCAAGTGGCTCCTTTGAATGTGATTTGACCCACTTGTATTCCACCATGATCCTTTAAAGACACTCTAACACATACATCCATCAAGTTTTAACATTTCAAAAATATATATTCCATAAGTTGGTATCCATAAGTTGAAGTAGTTTTTGAAATTCCAAATGTTTTTTGTGACAAGTGGTTGACATATTTAACATGAATGCTTCAATCCAAGAAATGATGGTAAAATGAAACAATAATTAAGTTACAAGGTTAGTCTTATGTGCAACACAATGAACACCCATGGAAAAAGGTGTTTGAAATTCCTTAGTATACTTAGTGACTTTTGTTTTGCCCTTTAAACACGTTAACCCCATTTGCATCAAAACACAACAATTTTTTAGAAAGTTCTTCCTTAGTTAACACCCCATTTTCCAAATATGCATTCATGATGACTTTAATGAGGTTCTTAAAGTTCCACAACATTGTCAACATTTACATAACAAAATGGGTGCCTTACTCCAAGATTTAACCATTTGTGCATGCATGCAAATCCAAGACCAATTGTCAATTGTCTTAACTTCATCACAAAATAAAGTTACAAACTAAACACATTAAATGACATTTATAATGGCATTCTAGACTTGAATGTATATGTATTCAACAATGTTCCAATTAATGAATCGTACCATGATTGCATTGTTAGAAATACTATTTGTTTTTAATCCCCAAGGTTGAATAATGGTGGCTAGGGTTTAGAAGTGGAGGCTACATTAGGGTTTGATGGTGGCTATTAGGGTTAAACAACAACTAGGTTGAGGTTAAATGTCGATTACTTCAAGGTTAGGAGATAGTATGTATTCGAGTGGTTATGAGTAGTCCTTCATTATCTTTTATCAAGTTTTTGAATGCACCTAAAGACTTTGAAAGTTGGATTTAATTTGCTACAAGTTATAGTTTCATGATTGTAGTTTGTGACATCTTCAACCCATGTGATTTATTTCCTTTTTTTTATTATAAACTTTGGTGTTTAAAACCTTGCTTGTTTTTTAGTTGTTTCCAACATGCATGTTAGGATTATTGGGAACATTGAGTTAACAAACAAATTATTATTACAAATTATCACGTATTTTAATAAAAGGCAGATATGTGTAAACACATGAAATTACAAGGTTTTCATTAAAAATATTATTTGATTTCCCTCTTGTAAGTGTGTGTTTGCTTGAACTATAATTAATGGAAACCTTTTAAACATATCACATGTTTTTCAAATGTGCATAATCCTTTGTAATTTGTCTTTTTGGGGTTTCAATTTTAGTGTTTGATTTTTTGGGGTTTTGTACTTGAAGGTTAAGGTTAAAACTTGTAATTTAGGGTTTGGCTTTTTTATGTCTAAATTTTACAATTTTTTTTAGGATTTAGGACTTACAATTTCCTGGTTTAACATTTAGAATTTCACTTTAAGGTTTATATTGAAAGGTTGATATTTAACCTTTTTAAGGGCTGGTTTTTGGGTTTAAGAGGTGAATTCTAAGGTTTAGGTTTTAAAGATATGGTTTAATTTTCAATTTTTAGCATTACAAGTTAAGGTGTTAGGGTTAAAGTGAGGATTTATACCTATGTAAAATATTGAAGCTAAAACATCAAAGATATATAGTTAATATTAAAAGGCACAACCATGGAATAAGATCAATGATCAAAACATTATTGAAGATGTTATAGGTTCATTTTTTTGTGTTGTATAAAATGATCAAGTTGAAATTTTTATCCAAAGTGGTGGGTTTAAATGTAGGGTAGGTTAAAACCTAGGTTGTATATGAAGATTCCCATGTGGACTATATAAGGAAAAGGTATTGCTTCTATTCCTCTTGTTTTCATTTCAAACTTTGATAGATGTTTTCTTTCAACTCTTAAAATGGTTCTTCAAATAAAAATGATTTCATATCATCCTCAAGTGGTGAGGATATTTTATAAAATATGGACTAAAACAACTTTATCATTTTTCAAATGATCATAATAGTGGCTTCCAATTCTAAATACTTATTCATTTCACTTCAAATGGACGAAGGGGTGAGCCAATCTATGGAGCCGATTGTTGGTTTTCGTGATGTTTTGGATATTATGTGAATCACACTAGCATTATTCAAGACTTTGACAAACATTATATTGGAGAAATTTGATGAATTACATTCTTGAATAATCCCTACCATTATGGCCCATGTTAAATCCACAAGTGAATATCATGTTTCATATTTATTTCCAATTTTAAGCTAGGTTTCATTTTTATGTTAAAGGTTAAGGTTAAGATACGATATTTAATGTTAGGGTTTTAAGTTTTTAATTTTGAATTTGATGTTTTCAAGTTTGATTTTTTGTGCTTAGGATTCAAGTTCAAGTTTTCATGTTTGATTTGTTATTATTTGAAATATTTGTTAAGGTTTGTAGGTTGATTTTTAAGGTTTAGATATAGGGTTTAATGTTTTTGGCTAGGGTTAGAGTTTTAATTGGGTAAATTAGGGTTTAATGTTTAGACTTTAAAATAAAAAATTAAAGTTGGATTTTTTAAGGTTTTGAAGTTAAGGTTTTCACATATGATTTTCTATTGTTTAGGTATTTATTACGGTTTTAAAGTTGACTTGTAGGGTTTAAATACAATGTTTAATGTTTAGGGGATTAGGGTCTAAGTTGGGATTTAGTTTACTATTTATGATTTAAGGTTGAGGTTTTCAAGTTGATTTGTAGGGTTTAAATATATTAATTAATGTTCAAAGGTTAGGGTTGATGTTAAATTGGGCTTTTTATGGTTTAAGTTTTTAGGGTCCATTCTTGTAGGGTTTATTATATTTGTTAATGTTTTCATGTTGACTTTTGGGGTTTAGGGATAATGTTTAATGCTAAAGGGTTATGATTTAAATGTAATGATTTAAGTTAGGGTTTTAATTGGTTTTTTGAGGATTTAAGTTTTATTGCTCAGCTTTGGGTTTAGGTTTTTAACTTTAAGGTTGGAGTTTTTGTGTTTAAGTTTTAATTTATAGGTCTAATTTTTGTTGTTTAGTGTTAGGGTTAAGGTTTTCAAGTCTAAGTTTTAAGGTTTAAGTCCAATATTTTTTTGGTTTGGTGTTAGGGTTTAAGTTTAGGTTTTAAAATATAGGGTTAGGGTTTTAAATTTTAGGTCCATTTTGGAGTGAAGGTTAGGTTTTTTTAGTTTGATTTTTTAATTTACATTGTCATGGTTGAAATTTTAATTATATTAAACAAGCCATCAAAGTTGATGCTTAAACAACATTTGTTCAACTTTATTTTCTATATGAAGCATGACAACATCATAATAAGACCACAAAATTGACAACTTAACTATTATCACAAAAAAGGTTGTTGGGGGAAAAATGAATAAAACAATGAGAAAACACTTTTGAAAATGTAGTTCCTTGACAAAATTAAAATTGGAAATGGAAGGTTGGAAGTTAGTTACCTTCTAATCCTTGGATGATACCATTGTCATGGAATATACATCATCAATTTGTTGCCTTCATCCTTTGTAGTTGTTGTTTTTTTATTGGTTTCCTTCTTATTGCAACTACTTTCTTATTATAACTATGTTCATGTTGTAGCTACATTCCTCCTACAATTACCTTCTTGTTGTAGTCACTATCTAATGCATGCTTCATAAAATTAGGCGTTCTAAAAATAGACGCCTAGTTTGCCTAATTTAAGGTTGAACCAGACGCCTAATTTAAACAAACTTAAGTACACTATCAAATTGAGCTCTAGGGCGTCTGGATGCGTCTCAACGGTCTCACACGGCCCCTCAACGGTCTCACATGGCCCTTGGGTCGCTTGCAACTTTTCCACGAGCCTGCCCAATCTCCAGAGCCACTCCACGGACTTCGTGGACGGTCATAAGTTTGCACGAGGTACCCTGCGCACATTTGCCAGTTCGTCGTTCGTTCGTTCTTTCAATTTTCCTCTCGCTGACTCTCAGTCATGTCTGAGCTCGCGAAATCGAAGAAGAAAGGCGACACGCCCTCTCGGAGGAGTCCTTTCAAGAGGGAGCACCTGCTCATGTTCGGGCTCGAGATCACGCAGTCTGGGATGGATAGCCAACACGCATCAACCGTGACGGCCGTCCGCTGCCTGTTCTGCATGCGCCTCGGTCGCGACTCCGTCGAACTCGTAGACGGCCGCAAGCGCCAACGAACTCAGAACGTCAAGTACTTTTCACCACCGTTCCGCAAGGACAACTTCACCGCCCACCACAAGTCGCAACACCAGGAGGAGTTTGAGAAGTACTCGTCTCTCGGCATGGAAGAGAAGAAGAGGTTCTTCGACACCAAGAAGCGCACGCAGGACCCGATGCATCGCTACCTGAATGCCAATCAGACGGCTCTGTGCATCCCCATGTCGAAAGACATCGTCGAGGTGATCATCGGCGACATGTTCTTCAAGCCAGAGCTGGACGAGGAGGACGAAGAGTTCGAGCCCATCACCAAGACCAATGCCATGAAGTTGTTCAAGCAGTAGCCAGATGGGTCGTACGTGGCCAAGGTCACCAACCCCGCCCTGTACGATCTGGTGCTGAAGCACACGTCGGTTGGCCTATCCTTCATGCAAACGTCGGTCGTGATCGCCCACCACAAGGATGCGTTCGGTAACGCGTGACTTGCCGGCCTCAACGATCATGAGGTTAGCAAGATGGTCCGCGTGCACGTTGGCGCAAACTTGCAGGTCCTGTCGGATGTTCTGAACGACGACGAGGTCTGGGCGTTCTCGCTCGCCGGTGATGACACCACTCACTTCTTCAACACGTCGTTCTTCGACGTTCGCATCCGCACCTGCGTCCGAGGTGTCCTGTTCAACGTCCATCTCGTATGCGTTCCGTTCTTCGAGCGGCACACGGCCGTCAACATCTTCAAGATGATCTGCAAGTTGCTCGATCATCTCTGTGCCTTGTGGTGGGTCAAGCTGGTGTCGGTTAGCACGGACGGCGAGAACACGATGACGGGCTGGCTCGGCAGGTTTGTCACGCTGATGGTCAAGGAGGCCATCCACGAGGTACTTCGCATCTGGTGTCCTCTGCATCAGATTGACCTCGTCATCAAGGACGCGACCTGCAAGATCAGCGGCGGTTCATTCTCCAAGATTACGCACGCCTTCATGGTCCACCTTTGTCAACAGGCCAACTTGCAGCTGGAGATGGGCAGTAAATGCTCGAAGGACACAAATCGTTGGGCGCATTTCCAAGCCCAACTGGACTGGCTGCTAAAGCATCGCGTCCGGCTCATGGAATGGGTCGTCCAGCGGCAACACGGCTCGTCGCCAACGGTCACATACTGGATCATTGCTGCTGCCATCAACCCGCTCGCCAAGTTCTGTTGCACGACGCTCATCGTCCTACAACACCGCAACATCGCATTGTCGCAGCAAACGGATAGGATTGAGGCGCTGGTCCAGAATCTGTTTCTCATGGTCGATATCCAGCACGATGTTGACAACGAGGAGATGCGGCGTGAAGATCGGGAGGAGGGCAGGTTCTTCGAGGTCGGGCGATGGTGGGTCACCGTTGATGCCGTACTCGTGCACGTCAAAGATCAAGGCACCTGGGTCAAGGAGATGTACCTGTCATTAGACGAGGACGCCCAGTTCGACGTGTTGCGCAAGATTGGCCTGTACTCGTTACGCCTTGTGTCTGGCTTGTCCATCGTTCGGGCCGAGCGTGACTACCGCAACAACGCCGCGACACATCTTGCACCGCCCGTGTTCCCGCAACAGCTGATCAACATGCGGACGAGCAAATTCATCGAGGAGGTCCTCGATCCGCGTCGTGAGATGATGATCGCGGCGTGGGGCCAGCGGCGCGTCAATCTAATTGAAGAGGAGCACCGTGCCCTTCTCGAGATGATCCGCAGTTCGGCGACGTTCAAGGTGGTCATCGAAGGCCACACGTTCAAGACGATGTTCAACGTCGCCTGGAACGACCTGCCCGCCCAGCCTGCCCTGCACCATCTACGAGCGTTCTGCGGGGGCTTGGCGTCGGTCTTTGCAAACACCACGTCCGTCGAGAGCGACTTCTCGATCCTCAAGTGCGAAAAGGACGCATACCGCATGTGCCTGATGGCCCTGTCGGTCGAAGGTATCTTTCAAACGAAGCAGCTTGTCACGATCCGCGAGATGCTCGGATTGATTACTCCAAGCGTTGTGCTCCCGCCACCGAACCAGCAGTGAAGTCCAGGAATTGGAGGATTGGAAGGATTGGAGCCATAAAAACGTATTTTAAGGAAACGCCTAATTTGATCGGACACCCAACGCCTAATTTAGCTTAATTTAGGAAAAATAGGCGTACGCCTAAGTTTATGAGGCCTGATCTAATGACTAATTTCTAATAAGCATTTTAGGAAATGAAAGATGAAAAAAAAAAAAAAATTGTTCTTCATCACACATGGTTTTCCCTTATCCTCTCAGACTTTTTCATCATATCTTTATTTTTTTTACATGTTATAGTTAGTGAACATTACTTGATCTTGTTGAAATTAAACTATTTCAATGGTTTCATTCCATAATAAGTAAAGGATGGTAAATATGAACCTACCACTAGTAAATAGATAGTTATAATGAAACCTTTTAAATTAATGTAACTAAAATATTTACCCACTAATGTTTTTTAATTGGAATTTTGGTCAAAATTTAAATTATGATTATTTTTCTTTCAAAGTAATTCATTGACAATATCCTCGTCAGGTAATATTTCCATTCCATAATGAACCTTTGATTATTTGACTTTATGATAGTAATTACTATTAATTAATAGTCATTATGTATGACATTTTCATGTGAAATTGATTAAAATTTACATTGTGTGATGATTCATTGTTCATTGCATCAACATCATCATGCATTTATGGATGAAATTTGATAGCCCATATTTGAAAAAAAAGTTACCTTTGTTACACATTTGCAAGAATTGTTAAGGTGTATTGGGTTCATTGATGGCACATTGATTGAATCCATAATCTTTAGCAAATTAAACACAATGTACATTGTTTAATGGGTGGAAAAATATCTATGCAGTGGCAACATGGTCATTTCAAACCATCATAGATTGTTCATTTGCATGGACATTGGGTATTTTAACTCTTGTCATGATGTGAATATCTTATGACATTCCAATATTTATAAACATTGGCATCAACATGAATACTTTGAGTACCTCTTGGGAAATTTAGGTTATATAGGCGATTTTTTTTTTTAATGCACAAGATAAAATGTTGGGAACTAGCACCATATGTCAACCATCTTGTAATGTGAACTTATAACAAGATGCTTTAAGGTTTTAACATGCAAGTAAAGTGGGGCATATGTGCGTTGAAGAGAAAATGGAGGTGTTTCATGAAAAGTTTTGATTCAACAAAATCAAAATATTCATATTTGTTCCAAGCCACATCTCTTTTGACTAACTTCATGCAATATAAAGGACGCATGGATTTCATATATGAAGTCATTGGTGATCAAAATGTTGACATGACCACACATGGTTGGGTTAAGGATTTCTAGCTATAGGTGCAAAAAAGTTCTAACCCTTATTTAAAGTTCTTATTATATGATAACAACCAGTTCCTTAATTACCTTCAAGTAGTTAATCTTCACCTTTCCAACCTTGAAGGTGTAGATTGGATTTTGGAGGTTTTGGAAAAACAAGGTTCGCCATTGTTACCATATTTCTAATTAATTTTGGAACATTTTGTATTTTTTATTGACTTTTCATCATCACTTTCAAATGGTGTAAAATCCAATGTAAAGTCCAAAGATGGATTAGGGTTAGATGCAAGACCTACAAGTTCTTGAGAACTAAATGATGGGGTTGATGGACTAGCTAGGGATAGGTGCCCCATTGATCCTTGATGTCTTTTTTAAAGATTTTCTTTGTTGTAGGCTCATTTGTGGCCTTTAAACACACGAACACTTGATCACATGGTTTTCCAAACCCTCTTGATTTGAAGTTCCTATTTTCAATTATTTCAAGGTGTTGCATAGGTGATTTTTCAAGGTTTATTCCACAAAAATTGAATTGGCATAAACCACCAAATAATTGATGTAAATTTGTTTCCACACAATAACATGAATAAACTAAGTCACATGCTTCTTACCCATGTTGTGGTTCACAAAATGTAAGTTGTACGAAACCTGATGGTGTTAAACTAAATAGATTCCACAATTTGCCTTGGTACATTTTTTTCCCTAAGGGTTTTGATTTTGTGCAAGGCAACAATTTTAAATTATTGTCTCCAATACATATATTTTCAACATTGTGTTTGCCCAACATTTGGGCATCCCTAGAAGCATGCACATAAGACAAAAGGACCGTTCACATTCAAATTAAAAGCATAATCATTGGCTTAAAAGTTGATAAACATAGCCAAAACCAAACAAGATGCCACCAAAATAGTCATTAAATTTCAATGAAAAGAAATAGTCACTAGATTTTAATGACAAGAAACAATCATTAAATTTCAAACCAAAATTGTCTATAGAAAAATTAATTGCATTTTTAATCATTAATCACAATCATAAGGAATAGTTAGTAGATTTTTGTCATTGGAAATATTTATTAGATTTAATCCAAAATAATCATTGGAAATAATTGAGTTGACACTATTATAATCACCGTATTTTAATCACTTGAAGCAATTATTATATTTTAAACATTAAAAAGATGATTCAATTTCAAACCCACATAGTCCTTGGAAATAATCATAAGAAAAAAATTGAGTAATTGAATTTTATACCAAAATAGACCAATAATGGCCAAAAACATGGTTAGGTGTATCAAAAGTGGCATTTGAAAGTCCAAAATCTAAAATTAATTTACAAAAAATGTTTTAACAATTATCAAACCATAAATCTTATAATTATCACCTATGCTTTTAATCATTAATATTAATATAAAAGACGTATGAATACTCCTAAACATGTGATTGATAAAAAAATCCATGCAAAAGATATAAAAAATTAATGTGAAATGGACTCCTAAGGATAAAATTTATAAGAATCACGTCATTTAATTTTTTTAATTAAAAAACATATATTAAAAAAGTTTCAATCCACTGCATTAATCAATTATTCATTTGATGATACTTAATTTCTTAATTTTTATTTTGACACTACTTTGATGTATTGTCTAAGTTCACATTTTCCATTTTCTCTATGTGATAAGTGTATTGTTGTCATTTCAAAAGTTCATTATGAGTCCATAATCTTCTTAGAATTCATCTAATTTTTTTATGATGATTCCCATCAAAGTCTCCATGACAACATGCATAATTAAAAATTTGATAGTGTTAATTTTGAATATGTTTTTAAATTTTACATTTGTACGTAATTTAAAATAATTACAAGTGTGATAGTCCAAATAGTCCTCCTATTCATGTTTTCACTTGAGTAGACCTTATGAGTCATGACCATCTATAATTCCTAATTAAGGGTTTGTTTCATTATTACACAAATGAAGATCAACAACATCAAGGGCTAAATAATGATAATTTCGTTAGAATCTATAGGAAGATGACTAATAATAAACATAATATGGCACAATGAAAACCACTAATTAAGAGAATGATCATTAACAACATGGGTTAAAGAATGATTATTTCACCAAAATATGGGAAAAAAACACCAATACTAGGGGTTGATGCATGATCAAAATCACCAAGCCCATCGCCTAAATTTGAATGTTTAGTGATTGTATCATTAAATTTTAGAGGAAAATGATTGATAGTAGGCCTAATATAATGAAAACCACCAAAACTATGATCATTTATGCATTAGCCCATTATTTTGGTGGTGTTCCTTTGGATTCTAATGAAACAATTGTTAAACCTTGAAATTCAAATGGTCACAATGGTCTTGGTGATCTTAATTACACATTAGCCACTATTGTTGGTGATCTTCTTCTAGGTTCTAATGAAATAGTCCATATTTAACCTTTGATTATGTTGTATGAACACCACCAAGACCATGATAAGGATTATTTCATGATTTAGACCACCATGATCAAGGATTGCTTCATTCAAATTTAGAGGAAAATCACCAATAATAGTTGTTATTACATAATCAAGACCATGATCACCAACTACATTTGTGCATAAATAAAGATTGTTTATTGAATTGCCAACCATAAGGAGGAGGTTTATAATTCATCGAATATCCATACAATTACGTTGTTTTAGATGTTGTAGACTTAAAATTTTAGGTTTTCAGGTGCATATGAATACCCATACACATAAGAACCAACATAATTTTCAACACAAGCAAAGACAGAAACCATACACCTTTTATTTTAATTCATGTGAATACCCATAGACATCAAATATAACTTAATTATTAAATTTCTTGAACTATAGACCATATCACTTGGTTTTGAATGTTATGAGTAGCCATAGACATCACATGAACCAACAATTTAACCTCAACAAAAACATAGCTACATACTATACACCTTAGATTTTAATTCATGTAAATATCCATACCCATCAAAATGAACACAATTAACTATTTTTTGAATTATAGACCTTAAAAAACTAGGATGTGGTCATATGAATACCCATACACAACATAGCCAATCGAAACTTCAATTTTCTTGAACTACAAACCAAAAAAAATTGGTTTCAAGTTTACCTTAAACCCAACCCATGGCCAATCATAGCCAACCAAAAATTCACGTTTCTTGAGTTGCCACCTAATTACAATTTGGTTTTGAGGTTCACTTTAAACCCATAATCATCATAACCAACCTAATTGAATATTTTCACGAGTTGCAAACTTGATTAAGTTTCAAGTTCAATTGATTATCCATATAGACCAAATTGGATCAAAGGAAGAACATATATACAATATGGTTGTATTAAAAATAAAAATCTCAAATGTTCGAATCATCTAGGAAACAAAGTTTCAAACAATTCATTTCAAATTGCAAATGTTGTTTCAAAGACTACTTTGAAAGCCCTTGTTGGGAATTGTGTGGCGGTAGAAGACATGATGTTTCACAATGTTTAAGGTATGCCATTCAAAGGATTCACAACTTTATGCCAAACATGGTTTATTTGATAGAGGTGCCAAATCATAAATGGGTCCGTAGGCAATTTTGGTAGGATATGTTCAATCATGAATGCATTAGTGAGATAAAGGAATAGACATTTAGGGTATTCAACAAATATTCATTTGGGGTGTTGATGCAAAACTTTGGACAAAAAAATTCTGTTCTAACTCTTCCTCAAAATGCTTGAAGTCAAGCCCTTCAAAGTTGCACTTGAGTTAAAAAAACCTTGTTATGTGTCATAGACTTCCAATGCAAATAATTTTTGTTGTTTGCTTCTTTCCTTTTGTTTGTATTAATTTTCCCTTTAAACCTTTAAACTTTTAAGTTTGTGCCTTAAACTCAAAGGTTGTTTGAAAGCATGAAAAAAAGGAAAGAATTCATCTGCAACAAATAAAAGTTGAAAAATGTTTTTAAGATGAAACTTACGTTTACATAAGAATTTTACAAAACATGAAATGTGGGGTTCTTTGAGCGATGCAAGGGTAGGAAACTTGACATGAACTGAATTCACGTTGAGTTTGGGAGGATATTTGAGTTTGAGGCATGTTTGACCCTTTATA
>Ga0209208_10009259_pt1 | contig 12976 bp, 13 predicted proteins | sample S1TSphfallax_3_FD_187694 | JGI IMG/M metagenome (GOLD analysis project Ga0209208, IMG submission 187694) | Host-associated microbial communities from peat moss isolated from Minnesota, USA - S1T2_Fd - Sphagnum fallax MG (SPAdes) (version 2) | ecosystem: Host-associated > Plants > Peat moss >...
GCAATGCACCATTTGGGCATACCAACCACTCGTGCACTTTGTCTGGTTACCACAGGAGAGGGCGTTCTGCGTGACATGTTTTATGAGTAAGTTGGTTGCACCATGTTCACTCATGATGTTTGCTTCTAGTATAGCAAGTTTTCTCAGGAAGTTTAAATGACTTCCTACTTGCTGATTACAAGAATTTAATTTTTATGATTCTTTTGCTTTCTGAATTTTCTCTTCAAGATCTGGTATAATGTTGGCCGTGCTTTGCAATTCACTAAGATTTTGTGCCTGTTTATTGGAAGAAAAGTACCTCGTTCTCCTCCATCAAGTGTGTTGTTCCTATATAGAAGTCTCCTTACCTCAGTTTTTGTCTCCTCCCATGTGGATAGCATAGACCATCAATCCATTTAAAACCTTCCCATTGTTTTAATTGTCTTCCTCTATGGGAAGAAATTTTACATGAGATTGGAAGGTCTGTTTGTTCCTCTAAAATCCAGAAAATTCTATACATTGACTTTTATTGTAACCATTTCCCAAAAACATTCTGTGAGTTGAATTGTCCTTCTAATGGCTTCTATTGCAACTTCTTGGATTAAAACAGTAAAGAAAAGTACTCATGGTATTTCCTGTGATGTCTTTGATAATATTCTCTACCAGAGTATGCAGGTATTGGCATGATACATATGCCTCATGATCATTCCAATATCTCTATTCTGCTAAATTGGGTGTTAGTCAGTTTTACAGGTTCTTGAGGCTTCATAGTTCCAGAGTTTTCTTCATTTCTAAGATGGTCAATCTTTTTGTTCTTCTGAAGAACAAGTACCCTCCGAAGATTCTCTTAAAGAGGACTAGAGATTTGCTAAATAAAGTGAATTTTTTCTTAATAAATTTCAATGCTCACAGTCTTCCAATTGATTTTGTATAGTCTTGTAAGTGGGGAGCTTTTTGAAGTCCACTTGGTCCTCATTTGTCTTTTACCTTTTGTCTGTTATATTCTGTTTTGTCTTCCTACTGTGTGTAATCTTTTTTTTTTTTTGTTTTTCCTTTCTGTATTCCCTTCTATGGTGTCAGGTGCTAGGTAGTATCATGGCTGAGTCTTCCTGTTGCTTCCGAACTTTGAACACAAATTCAGTAAGCAGGTTGGTTATGTGGCCTGGGTCAGTGGGCAAGGTGTGATAGATAAGTTTCTATTATTCATATTACTGTTGGTGGTCTCTGAACAAGTGAGAGACTGTCACTATTTTTCTTTGTTCAAGTTCTACCCTTCTGTGTTTTTATGCTTCCTGGTTCTTCAGTCCTTTTCTGGTAATCATTCTTTGTCTTCAAGAAAATGTTTTGAACCTTGTTCTGGCTTTCTTAATCTTTCTTTAATTAATGGAGATTTCTTGATTCTCAGGAGAGTTATTCCTACTTGCTGATCCTCTTGGTATGCTTGTACAATAGTGGGAATGTGAAGATGGAGCCAGGAGCAGTTGTATGCAGAGTGGCACCATCATTCATTCGTTTTGGGACATTTCAAATTCATGCAGCTCGAGACAAGGATGATGTACCACTTGTGAAACAGCTTGCAGATTACACAATACACTATCACTACCCACAGTTTGAGCACTTGCCATTTGATCGGCAGGCTTTGGATGAGGGTCTTTCTGAGGCATTGAAGGGTGATAAAGAAAATCCTCTTCCTCCAATTGACATCTCAAAGAATAAGTATGCAGGTCAGTTCTCTCTAATGTTCTGATGGACGTGTCAGATCATATAGGCCTTATCAAGAACATGGCTATGATGTGGAAGGGAGTTTCAATATCATGTTCAAACGGATGGGTTGGTACCTACCAGGATTTTCAAAGAGTTCTGGTTCTAATGGTTGCAAAATTTGTAGTTCAAGAAAGTACCATATTTGTGGTTTTTTCTTCACTAAGTATGCAGTTGACTTAAGAGAGGGCCATGGAAGATAGAACAAGAAGAATATGGCTGTATCTTCTAGGGTCTTCGCAATGTAAAACGGAAGCTAGTATATTGACTGACCCAGGTGCTAGTTTTGGAATGGCAGCCTGGTTCACTGAGGTGGCAGTACAGACAGCTATAACGATAGCAAAGTGGCAAGCAGTTGGATTTACCCATGGTGTCATGAACACAGACAATATGAGCATTCTCGGTCTTACAATTGACTATGGACCATTTGGTTTCTTGGATGCATTTGATCCAAAGTACACACCAAATACAACAGATTTACCAGGGCGCCGCTATGGCTTTGCCAACCAGCCAGATATTGGTCTGTGGAATGTGATGCAGTTGGCTAATACCCTGTATACTGCTGAGCTCATCACTGCTGAGGAAGCTCAATTTGGCTTAGGAAGGTACATGTGCATGGGTTTTCTCTCTCTCTGTCCTTGAGTCAAACAATCTGTATTAGTGACTCAACATGATATTTCTGTTTAGATACATTGGCACTGCCAAGATAGCCTGTTTGGCAATGGTGATTTGCAAATTTGACAAAGGTTCAACTGCAGCGCGATGTACAAACTGCAAGATTATGTAGGTAATCAATGGACATGCTCTATTGCAGGTATGCAGACAAGTTCATGGCAGATTACCAGCAGCATATGAGCAGTAAGGTGGGTCTCAAGCAGTATAATAAGGATTTGCTGAGCAAGCTCTTAAACAACATGGCCTTTGACAAGGTTGATTACACCAATTTTTTCCGATCATTGGGAAACTTGAAAGTTGTGCCAGGTGGTTCAGATGATGAGTTACTTGCACCCCTGAAAAATGCACTTCTAGATTTGAGCAAGGAGCGGAAAACTGTTTGGCTTGACTGGGTGCATGAGTATTTTGAACTGGTATGTTACCTTGTTTCTATCTGTCCATATGGGAATGCTGGAAATTTTGTTACCTTTGATACTTGGGGAAGATATGGAAGGAAAGGTCATGAGTGCTTGTGGTAGATCATACAAGAGTAGGACACTGAGCGCCAGTATTTTGAACTGTTTGTGTGGCAGTTGGCAGCTGAGGGTGTGCCTCAACCTGAGAGAAAAGCTCAAATGGACTCTGTTAATCCAAAGTATGTTCTGCGGAATTATCTGTGCCAAAGTGCCATTGACCAAGCAGAACAGGGGGATTTCAGTGAAGTGCAGAGGCTGCTAAAATTGATGGAACGGCCTTATGATGACCAACCAGGAATGGAGAAGTATGCAAGGCTTCCTCCTGCCTGGGCCTACCGTCCAGGGGTTTGCATGCTGTCATGTTCCTCCTAAAGATGTTTAGCAGTGGAGGATTGCTTCGAATTACTCCATATTGAACTGGGAGACAAAACACCTTATGGAAGGTCTTCAGTTGCCAGGTTAGCACTGGCGTCTGTCCCCACTAAGGATTATCTTTATATATTTCTATTTGTTTCAGTTTTTCTTGTCTGGATTATGAACCAGCCTTTTACATGAACACTAGAGCCACCACAAACACCAGGGAACAAGCAATCACCTACAAAGAGGGGGGGGTCTCTGGGACAGTTTTCTTACATATTAGGAAAGAAGTTGGACGGTTAGAGAAATCTGATGTTTAGTCTGTAATCTTTGGACAGGTTTAGTTGGAAAATTTAAGTGGTAACTTTATCCTCCTAAAAATTGGGATTAGAGTCAATGGATTCCAGAGGGTGATGGCAGGTATGCTGCACAGTACAGCTTGAGTTGAGATAAGTTGTGTTGATATTGTTATACAAACAAAATGCAGAATGCTTCATAATGGGATCAATGAATTATTGTATGGACAAGAGTTTTCCAGGAAGTCTTGTTGATTTATGTACCTAACATTTCACAATTTTGACATGTAACATTCACCAGGTATGATGTATTTCACTGTCGAAGCAGTAGTAGTTAAAGGTCATTTCTTGCATCCTATGGGAGAAACATCAGGTATGATGTATTTCACTGTCAAAGCAGGAGTAGTTACAGGTCATGTCTTGCATCCTATGGGAGAAACATTGACTCTCGAATGGATGAAGCATTAGGTCATTGCTTGAGCTAAGTACTGAGTTATCCAAGTATCCAAGCGTTCACCTACTTGAGTGAGGCACCTAAGTAGCTACTTGTATCTATTGCAGGAAGTGTTAAGTTTGGACTCGGTTAGCTGCTGCTGGTTCTCAACTTCACTCCCTGACCTAAACATCTGCATGCAGCTGCTTACATAGTGGCTACCTATTGTCTGCTTGTGGTGAACCAGCACCTATACTAGTACCACAGTGAAACAAGGGGTGTGTCACACTGTGGCCTTGCCATTGACATTAAAAAGTATCTTAAGGCAAAAGAAGAATTATGGAAACTCAAATGTTTCACCATGCAAAAATATAATCTTCAAAAAATCCTCAAAAAGAAACCAAAGTCCTTCAAGATAGTATAACTTTATTACTATATCTCAAGTTTCAACACAAGTCAAAATATCATCTTTCAAAAATCCTCATATAAAAATAGACTTATCAGCTAGTGGCGAAAATTCCTTAAGTTGCTATAGGGTAGAGAGGCCAATGTCCAAAAACTTAGTGGCCTTTAAGAGCTTTGTTTTTTTGTTGAGTGATTAGTTGGCAATGCTTTTCAAAGACCAAATGTAAGTTGGCTATAGGTGCTCCCATGACGCTTTGAATTGCCTAAAATGGTGAAGAAACATGTAAGTTGTGGCCACTAAAATTGAAAGGGGACAAAAATTTCATAAAAATTGGCTATGTACACACCTCTTTGTTGCTATCCATACAACTTCCTTGCTATGAGCGTACCCTTGTTTTTGCATAACAATACGCCGCTACCTACCTCCATCCCAAGGATGAACTTTTTCCCAAAGCAAACATTCATCTCCCTCTAACATTCACAAAATCACCATAGTGATCCAAATGCACCCCATCCAATTGATTGGTCACCAAAAATCCCAAGAACGCTCAACCTTAAACCTAAGTTTGTTAAACCTTAATTCGTCGAATGTTGTTGTGCAATAGAATTGCATGTGCCAAACTCCATTCCCACTCACCTTGGTCTCTTCATTGAACTCGCATTTTAGTTACTTCTCTTAAAAAATTGGGCTTGTAGATCCTCTTTGGGAGGTAGCAATTAGGATGCAAAATGTTAAATCTACTTCTTCCTTATGCTCTTCAAACCTCCTTGAAGCTCATGTTCGTTGGCTCTTCGATTTTGTTCATGGTTGTGAGACTCCCTTTGTTCCTAGTCATTGCCTCCTCTTGCTCCTGGTTTGCAACTCCTCTTGCTCTTAGTCTAAGCTCCTTTTGTTCCTAGTTGGCAATTCCTCTTACTCTTGGGTTGCGACTCCTATTGCTCTTGGTCATAACTCCTTTTACTATTGGTTCACAACTCCTCTTGTTGTTGGCTTGTAGCTCCTCTTGGTCCTAGTCAGAACTCCTCTTGCTCTTAGTTGGTAGCTCTTCTTGCTCCTAGTTAGGAGCTCCTCGTGCTCTTGGTCTTTAGTTCTTCTTAGTCTTGGTCTTGGTCTAACTCTTCTTGGTCATGGTCCGACTCCTTTTGCTCTTGGTTCGTAGCTCCTCTTGGTCTTGGTTAGAGCTCCTTTTGGTCCTAGTTAACAAATCTTCTTACTCTTGGGCTATAACTCCTCTTGCTCCTAGTTTATAATTCTTCTTAGTCATGGTTGAGCTCCTCTTAATCTTGGTCTATAGCTCTTCTTGTTCATGGTTAAATTTTTTTTTACTCTTGGTTCACAACTCCTCTTGTTTTTGGTGGTAGCTGTTCTTGCTCCTAATTCACAACTATTTTTTATTTCATTCTATAGCTCCTCTTGGTCCTAGTCAAAGCTCCACTTGTTCCTGGTTGGCAGCTCTTCTTGATTTTAGTTTCTAGCTTTTTTTGGTCTTGATCTAACTCCTCTTATTCTTGGTTTGTAGCTCTTTTTGCTCCTAGTTGAAGCTTCTTTTACTCTTGGTTCATAGCTCCTTTTGTTCTTGGTCTACAACTTTTCTTACTCCTAGTCTAGCTCCTTGTGTTCCCAGTTCACAATTTTGTTTGTTCCTAATTGTAGCTCATATTGCTTCTAGTTGCTTCTAGTCTTGTTAGCTCCTCTTGTTCCAAGTTGTTGGCTCCTTAAATTTTTAGTTGCGTATTTTTTCGAAGTTCATGTTCTTCAAAACTTTGGCTCCCCACTCCCTTACCCCCATCCCTTGCCCCTTTTGATATACTTAGGCAATTGTAGCACTTGGCCATGTAATGCTCGTAGATGCATTGGCCATTACTACATTTCATGGTTGATTTGTGTTGCATTGGCTATTGCAATACTTGCTAATGCATTCGGTGCTACATTAGCTATTGTAACATTCATTGTTCCACTAGGCATTGAATCATTTTGTTGCATTCTTGATCTCGTTGTTACTTTTGCTTGTTGTTGATTAATACTTGCAATCCCCAAATTAAACGTTGTTTCACATGTGTGCAAGCTTATGGTAATAATTACGTGGATGTTTTGATGTAGTTGTCCTCTAACCACTCCTATTACTACAAGGCACCATTGCACATCAAAGGTGGCTTTGGCTTACCTTTTAGCTTCTCACAAGGTTGTTCACTCTGTTGGGGTTATGGTATTAATTGTAGGGGACCATTGTGCATCAAAGGTGGTTTTGGCATGCCTCTCATAGTGTAGCCCATTCTATTGGGGTTGGGGTATTAGTTGCCTTCTTCAACCTATCATCTTGTTTTTGTTTTTTTTTTTTGTTTTTTTGGCTTCATTAGCAACTGCCTTGTCCATGGTTTTTTTCTTTTCAAGATAACAAGATACTCCTCAAAAATGACAACATGTGATTGAGAGTAGTTTACTAATCATTCCTTACCTTTGGTCTATTTTGCAAGTAAATGTGGCAATGATAGTAGATTGTGAATCTTCATTGACTCTTGTGTTAAGCTAAACAACTTTTGTTCCTTTTGATGTCCAAGCTCATGAAGCTCAATTGCCTCCTAGTCAATTGCTTTATCTTCCTTTTTAGTATTTAATATGTTTTCAATGTTTATCTCCTCTACCTTATCATCAACTTTTATAAGGTTGTGTGGCATGTCCACATAGTAGCGTTGTTCCACTTTAGGTCTACAACTAGCATCACATTCTTCAAACCTAATTTGTACTCTTGTCATGTGTATGAAGGTTTGTGGTAGCAGACTTTTCAATTCTTAGTTCATCTCCCTCATTTGCTCATTTGATTCCCTTTCATGTTCATTTGCTAACCATTATGTGAATGTTGGAAGGTCCAATTTTGTTGTCCATTGTCTTAGGGTTTAGAGGGTATATGTTTGTAACCCTAAATCTAGACCTAATGTTTTGTTTCGTGATTGATTTGTCCAAGGCTTGGTTAACCCACCCAACTAAAGTTATTTCATTAGGTTCCATGTAATTGCTCTTGGACATTGCAACATCTCTTTTCTTTCCTTAAGGTTGTTTTAAAAGGCTTAAAATAAGAAACATCGAAAGGTTGTAGGGCATGAGAGGTGTGAGCAAAGATAATGACCATGTTTAATCCAAATTCACGTGTTTACTTTATGGCCTCCAAAGTAACATGACTATCGTGCCGATCCAAAATAAACAAGGGCCTATTGGTAAGTGAAATTCTTCTAGGGATACCTTTAGAAAAAAAACAAAAATCCTTTGAAAAAAAATGAAATCATCCAAGTGTTTTTTTTTGCATTACCATGTAGGTTCCAAGAATTGAATGTAGTCATCTTGTAACCGTTCACCTTTGAAAATGTAAAACCTTAGTAGTATCCCTTGTTGCATTCATTATGCAATTTATGATTAGGCATTCTTGAAACTTAGGAATGATGTTAAAGATTGTGTTCGTTGTTCTCTTAGCCAAAACCCTAGCTCCTAATTGTTGGCTTGCTTGAACACCTATTTCGTTTGAGTTCCATATATGGTATGGGTTGTATTTGTGTTTGTCATACAATGTTTGCATGTTGCTATAAAATGAATTGCATAACAATTAGGCCTTATGCTTTGTTGACATCAAGTCTTTCTATAGTTCGTATGACAACTTCCGGATGTCAATTCATGAACCAATGGTACCAACACAACGCCAAAACTTGTCTTTCATGACTTGGACATTTATGACTAATGTCTTAATCTAATCATGTAGTCATATGTCTTTAGTCATATACTTTTACTCAAATTTGTGACTACATTGCAATCGCATCATGATTACATGACTAGATTAGGACTATTTTATAATTACATTATGATTACATGATTAACCTACATACATTAATAACCTACATATGCTAGTAATTTAATTAGGTGTTAGTTATCTACTAGTTATTTACCAACTACCTCTAAAGTAGCTAGTACCTATGGGCTAGTACTATTTATTATCTACATACCTATTATGTAGTACATAATACCTACCTACCTACCTAGTAGGTAGTACATGTATGTACATACGTGTGTACCTACCTACTTCCATACCTACCTACTATATTGGTATTACACATGTACCTACTACTAGGCACCTACCTACCTACTTACCTAGCTACCAAATAGGTCACATATACTTACCTACCTACCTACCTACCTACCTATTATGTTGGTATTACATATGTACCTACTACTAAACACCTACCTACCTACTTACTTACCTATGAAGTATGTAGTACATACATACCTACCTACTACCTAGGTACCTACTTACAAATAGGTACCTACCTAGTACCTACTTATTACCACCTCTAGGAACTACTTACTTATTACCTACCAAGCTAGGTACCTATTAGGTTATTAGGTAGGTTTTAAATTGTTAGGTAAATACCTAGGTACCTAACTTATAAAGTAGGTTAAAAAAATGTTTATAACAATATGGTGACAATTTTTGTCATTTAAAAATCATGTGGTGCAATGGTTAACTGGGGGTTAAGGATTTATTTCCTTAATGTGGAGGTGAGGGTTTCAAGTCTTCGCACTTGCAACTTAATGAACTAGCTTAACGAACTTAACTTGCTAGCTAAGTTAACTTACATTCCTAACATATAGGTTGGGTTTTTAACCTTTATACCATATGTTTACATGCCACATGTTGACATGGCATGGGTGAAAAACATATTTGTTTCATATTTAATGAATTATATGCAATGGCCATAATTTATGGATCTCATCAAACACTGATGACCTCCATGACTTTATAGTCACAAAAGTCATAATTGCAAATTGTCTTGCGATTAAGCCATACTAACAACCAAATGTTTTAAATGATGTGTCCTATTTGATACATAGTCATGTTGTCATAGATGTTTTCCATGATTAACAACCTAATCATAAATCAAGTCACAAAAGAAAACTTTTCTTATATTGCAAGTTGTGCATGTCATGCCATTTTGAAATGGGGTTACCATTGTTTATGTTAACTTTGCCACCTTCATTTTCAGTTGGTGCATAGTTATAAACATGTTTACTTCTTGCATGGCCAAGACCCAAGCCATGACGATAGCATCATCTTCCCCATCTATGAGTACACCACCTAGCCCCATTTTCCTAATATGCGTTTGCCTATTTAAATGGTCACAAAGAAAGCTCAAGGGTATGCTCCATGACCTAGAAACTCTTCGCATACAACACGTCCCTACCCCAATTGCTTTTATAGCTTCTTCCAATGCTTAAGTTGTCCATGTGCCACTTGGGTCTTATAATCGGTCTTCAATTAGTTTTTTTTGTACTTGTACTATTTTAGGTGTAGGAGGTACATGTTTTTGATTAGCTATTGGTTGATTTAACATTCCACTTTTATGTTTGTGAAGCACATTCAACTGCATGATTTAAACTACACTCTTCAATTGCATGACTTTTGCATTCTTCTAGGTCCAAGCCTTAAAGGGCTTGGGCATTCATACGTTGGCCGAACTAGAGGTACACCTCTAACCCTCATGAATTCAAACCATGAATATAAAAAGTTAGCTAAGGCATGGATTGTCTGTTGAACATATATTCAAACCATGGTATGTTGTGTGATATGAAAACATAAAACTCCTCCAAATCCTTCCACTAAAGTGTAATGTATTGGGTTTTTGTGTAGGTTGTGGGTATGTAGGTTAGCCTACGTTGAGCAGCAGTTTGGGGGAATCTTTTTCCTTTTGTTATCCTTACATTCTATTCAACCCGTGAATGTCCTATACATTATGTGCCCACCAATGGTAATACAAATATTTTTTTACCTTTTAGTGTAGATTTGATTTATTATATTTGTTCTTACATTAGGTCTTGGTGCTGGTATTGGTGTAAGTTCTTGGTGCAAAAAAACAAACTTTGGATTTGCCAATTCTATGTTTATTGCTAATTTTAGCTTTAAACCTAACCCAATCTCTATTTTGGCCTCGATTTTGACATCAAAACCTTCAAACTCTAATTTTGAACTCCCAAGTTTTGTTGAATTGTAGCCCTTTACTTCAAATCCCTACTCATTTGTTAATTTTACCTTAACATTTGGATTTGAAAGTTGGGATTTTTTCTACTACCTTTGACATTTGAACCCTTAAACCCTATTGTAAAACTCTTGGCCTTTGCTAGCCTACAACCCCTTACTTCAACTCCTTTCTCATTTGACAACTCTACCTTGACATTTGAAACTAAAGGTTGTATGACTACAACTTGTTTTGCTTCTAAACTAGAGTTTACTCCTATTGATACTTTAAGACTTTTCTTCAAATCCAGATGAGTACAAATTGAATTAGATCTTAAACATGTTGCACTAGGAATAATCAACTTTAGGAATGCTTGTAAATTTTCCTCCACTAAAGTTGGTAGAGAGGACATAGTTAGAGTTGCAATCTAAACCTCAAATGGAGGGAATGTGTGTTTTGTTCATGTAATTTGTGCCTTGTTGATTTTTGGGCAGGAAATACAAAGTGGATAACTTGGGGGAAATTCCCTTTTCACTAATCATTTGGGGGCTAGTAAACAATGCCAAGCTTCTTCAAAACTTGGGCCTTTGCTTGTTGCTTGATCATTTTAAGGTTGTTAGTCTTTTTTATGCTATCACTTTAAATGTGCATCGCAAATGATAAACCAAACATGCCTTTGTGTTTAATTGAACTCTGAAACACCCAATCTTGCTATTGGCCACACTAAATGGCTTGTAATTTTAAACCTAATGAAACCCTAACATGTAACCCTAAAAATCCCCCAATGTTCAATTTTTTTTCTTTTGCACATGACTCCACCCTTAACACCACTCAAAAAAAGACACTTGGCGAACTTCTCCTCTTATTTTATTACATCGCTGAAAGAAAGTTCCAAACCCAAATATTTCCTAGCGAACATTTGGTCATGGGTCTTCAAATGTCTATCAAAAAATGTGCATTGGGCACCCACCAGCCGCACGAACACCGGCATGTGTGCAGTTGGGGGCCTCTCTACCCTACTCTATAATCCTTGTTCTATATCCTTGCCTACCAACCAAAAAAATGGCTAAAGGTTATTCGTAAGTAGGTACATAATGAAAGTAACAACTGAGCTAAAGATTGCATGTATCATGTTTTCAATGTTTTCATTTCAAAATTAGTGAAATTTGCATTAGGAAAAAACAAAAGTTTCCCAAAGTTTCCCAATTTTATTTTTGAAAAAGTCACAAAAAAATGTTGGAAAAATGTAGTTAAATTAGTTGAATTTATGGTAGAAAAACAAAAGTTTCCAAAAGTTTCCCAATTTTTTTTGTTGAAAAGGCCACAAAAATCTTTGGAAAATTGTAGCTAATTTAGTTGAATTTATGCTAGAAAAAAAAAGGTTTTCAAAAGGTTCCCAATTTTATTGTTGGAAAACCCACAAAAATCATTGGAAAATTGTGGCAACCTAAGTTGAATAATCTATGCTAGAAAAACAAAAGTTTCCCAATTTTATTGTTGAAAAAGTCTCAAAAATCGTTGGAAAAGTGTAGTGAAATTAGTTGAATTTATGGTAGAATTTTTTTTTCCCCCAAATGTTTCCCAATTTTACTGTTGGAAAAACCACAAAAATCTTTTGTAAAATTGTAGCAGAATTAGTCTAATTTGTGCTAGAAAAAAAGAAGCTTTCCAAAGCTTTTCCAATTTTATTGTTTAAAAAGCCACGAAATATGTCCCAAAAAAATCAATTGTCATTATTGTTGTTATTTCTAATTTCTTGTTGTTAAAATTAATGAAAAAATTTCTGCATGGAAAAAATTGGCCTAGTAGCAAAGGGTTTTAGACAATCCACTACCTTACGACTTACTACTTACTATTCAAGCACTTCCATGAATCCTACCTAAGCAGTAAAATTTTGTTTGTAACGAATTTTTGTTATTTTTAAGGAAAAAAAAATAAAGAAAACCTTAGTATTTTTATTTTTTCAGTGTAGAATGTGTTTGTTTTCAGCAAAAAATTCCTACTTTTGGGAAATGAAGAAATTGAAGAAAGAAAACACTCCTTATGTTACTAGTAACTACTCATGCCAGACTGGGACCTCGAATGGAATGTTGGTCGGCCGAGGTCCCAATCGGGATTCTCATTTAAGACCTCGATTGGGACCTAGGAACCGGCAATTTTTAAGATTGGGATCTCGAGCTTCGATGACAACAAGAAATTTGTAACCAATGAAAAACTAAAGTAAGGTTTTGACCACCAATGCGTAAATAGCACGTCATTGTCCACGTGCCAACTTCTTGGTGTTGGAGCGTTTCTCGTTTTTGATACCCGTTACTGGGTAGCCGTTGGGTGCTTGTGGGGGGCAGGGAAAAAAATATTTGATCTAGAACCGGCGCAAGTTCGCATTGGCAGCGGCGAATCATTAAGAATTTTCGGGCAGAAGACAAAACGCCCCGGTCCGGCGACTTTTAATACCCTTCATCTGCCGAAGTTTCGCCGCACAATAAATAACCGGAACCGGAACGGTGACAGTTTCCAGAGGCGTCAACCAGCCGTGAAATTTGTGCCGCATGAATTAAATAACCGGGTTCGGAACTTGACATTAACCGTACCGTGGAACAGGAAGCGGAGAAATCAAA
>Ga0209208_10009261_pt1 | contig 12974 bp, 7 predicted proteins | sample S1TSphfallax_3_FD_187694 | JGI IMG/M metagenome (GOLD analysis project Ga0209208, IMG submission 187694) | Host-associated microbial communities from peat moss isolated from Minnesota, USA - S1T2_Fd - Sphagnum fallax MG (SPAdes) (version 2) | ecosystem: Host-associated > Plants > Peat moss >...
TATTTTTATTATACTAAATTTCCTCAAATTTTGTATTCAAGTTACCATGAACTCAATGAAGGCCTTATTATTTTCATAATGAGACTTTGATTTTTTTAAAATCTATTTTCTTGTGTTTATGTTGAAACTACCATATTTACAAATTTAGAGTTTAATGTCACTACTTTTTTGGATTACTTTACCATGCTTGGACACTAGTGGATGGGACAAATCCAAACCATGGAGTCACAAAAACCAAAAGCATTTTGTGCATGGATGTTGCATGATGACAATGCATGGCTAGACATCTTCCTTCATTGTGAAGATGTTCAATTTCATTTGAGTCTAACATAGACAACCTCAAGCAAGGTATGGGCAAAATTGAAGCACATTTTATGAACAAATAAATTGTGCTTCCCAAATTTTTATTAGACAAAGTTGATGACCATCAAACTTTTGGAATCCGTCTATCACAAATTTTCTAGAGCATTTTGGAAGGGCTTTTTATGAATAAACTTCATCTAGCTTAACTATAATTGATTAATAATCGATCACTTTATCACTAGCAATTTTGCCACCATCATTCCTGTTATTTTTCTCAATGCATGGACATGATCTAACTTTAACCTTTGTGGTCATTATAGGAAAACTTTTGTAAGAAAAGACATTAAATATGCAAATAATCAATCACTTTATCACTAGCAAATTTGCCACCATCATTCCTATTAATTACCTCAATGCATGGACATGATCTAACTTTAACCTTTGTGGTCATTATAGGAAAACGTTTATAAGAAAAAACATTAAATATGCAAAATGATCAACAAAATTCAATTTCATTTTATATAAATAAAAAAAATTGTTTTTTCAAAAAGACATATTTTCAAATCATATGAATGATGAGGTTGCAAGTATATCTTTCAATCTTAATAAATTTGTGCAAAACAAGGCCAACATTGAATGTAATTATTGTCATAAGAAAGGCCATTTTGCTAATGGACAAGCTTAAGATTGAGCATGTGGTATTCACAAACATCTTGTACAGGCCAATGCGGTCCAAGAAACTTCATTCAACTTCATTCAATATTTTATGTTTCATTTTAATGAAACCCTAGTTTCAAGGATACACAACAATCAATTCAAAAGCAAGCTCTCACATGACATTGAAAAGTGCATGGTTTAAAATTACCAATTATTTCAAAATACACAATCTACATAAGTTTTGGGTGATAATAAAATCCAAATAGCTATTGATTTTGATAGTTTTTAAAAGAAAATCCATTATGAGAAAGTTGTGGACATAAAACTATATTTCATGTGCTTCAATTGGCAAAAAATAAATAAATTGTGTCAATCAACTCAAAATGGAAACTCCATTGAATTCTATCACATTCTCTAAACTTTTCACACCAAAAGGTGAGCCCGATTGGAATTGGATTTGATGCCATTGCTTTAGATACGAGTGAGATAAGTCTTGCTTATTTCATTGTTGGAATTGATAAAAACACATATGAAACTATGAAATGGCAATACTAGCTAGCCCATCTCAATATTGTTTCTATGAAAAATATTCAAAAAAATTCAATTATACCCACCATACTATACTTTATGAATTTTCCATTTTTAAAAAGTTGTATAATGGACAAACATCACAAGGATATTTTTTCACCCAATTCCAATGAGAGTGCATCTCGTGTCACAATTTTAAATTTGGTGCATTTCGACATATGCAAACTTATACCAAAAAAAAATTCTTGGGGTGAAAAACATTTTATTTCCTTCATTGATGACTATTTGAAATATGCCTATGTATATCATTTCAAACATTAATATACATGAAGCCTTTACTATATTTCAAGCATACAAGGCCTTGGTGTAAGAAAAAGGATAAAATCATCAAATTGTTATGCATATATAATGGGGGGGGGAGGGTATTTTTCCCTTGCTTTTAACTCATTTTGTATTGCTTAAGGTACTTGCACTAATGTATCATACCATATACACCCAAACAAAAATAGTATTGCTGAAATGAAAAAAAAAAAAATGTCCAAGTTGCACAAAACATCTTTCATATTGTTCAATTACTAAACTATGTTTGAGCAAAGGTTATTTATATTGCCTACTACATTCAGAATAGGATTCCACTATCCATTACAAATAATACGACCCCTTACGAAGATTGAAAACATCATAACCAACATTTGCACATTTACATGTATTTAGATGTCCTTGTTATGTTCAAATTGTCATGCACTAATGAATCGAATGCCTATTATCATAACATCACATGACAATTATGATTGATTTGACTATCAATCAACAACACGATAAAATGAGAATGTTTGTGTGTGAGCTCAAATGAACTTGTGTGTGTTCTCTTTGAATCTTCATATGTGTGAATAACCATAACCCAGTGGGGTTAGCTAGGTTCAATATTAAACATGTTGTAGTCTTATAACATTTCAAAACAAGTGTTTGAGAAACAATTTTTGAAAAGCAAATTACAAAAGATAAGATTAGTTCAACAATAAGATAAGGGGGTTTGCCCCTCAAATGAGGTTTTGATTTGAAGTCTTGAACTAAAAATAAACTTGAATTCAACAACAATTGTTCAAGCTTATCTATAGTAAACCTATGGGTCTATTTCACCTAATAATTGTTTTTTACCATATAATCAAAATCTATTAGTTTCACCCATGGTAATTTGTGTAACAAAATTCTTTAAAAAACTAGAGTACAATGGGACAATAAGTCCAATAAATGCATTTTAATTAGGTATGAAGAACAATGTGGCACCAAAGGTTACAAATTATATGATGAACAAATTTTAACTAAAATGTTATAGTCCATGAAGAAGTTTTACTACTTGACCAAAAGCCCAAATAGAATGATGTTCCAATTAATAATTCTAACCACATAGAATAATTAAATTTTATTTTGATGACACATAAATGGCCCCACCACTTATTCCAATTGTATTTCCACAATTACAAAAGGTTCTTGCTCTCTTATACAAAGCATGATTCCAGACACCCCAAGTCAACCCCAAGAAATTTACATTATTTGCTTAAAAAGGCCCCTATTCCATGTCCCTACCATATGTTTACAACACAAATGACTTTTACACAATTCAATAAAAAACCAAAAACATTATCACTTTCATAATAATTTTGTTCATGCCCTATCTTCTCGAGCTAATGTATTATTTCAATTTCTAAAGCTCTATCAAATTTAAAAGCTCCCCAATGGAAAAAGGCTATTGACTTTGAATATGAATCCCTTATGAAAAATTGTACTTGGGAGCTTGTTGACTTGCCACCAAATTGAACTATAATATCTTATCAATATATTATACTAGGAAATATAATATAGATGGTTCATTTGCTTGATATAAAGTTCATCTTATTGCTTGTGGTTTTTTCTAAAAGTTAAGCATAAATTACAACAATTTTGTTTCCATGATCAAAATCATTTCTCTCAGACTCTTGATTGTTGTAGTAATCATTTATGACCTCGAAATCCATCAAATGGATGTGAAAATTGCATTTTCACATGGTTTGTTAATTGAAAATAGTTATATGTTTTAGCCACTTAGTTTTCAACAACTTGGTGTTGAACATAAAATTTGTTGATTGTTACACATTAAATAAATGGTCTTAAACAATCACATCCTATGTGATATGAATGTTTTAACTAGTTAATACATGTTGGATTCCTTAAAATCAAAGTTGATTTCAATGCGTACATTAAACATTTCACATCCACCATGTTTGTTATATTAGGTCTATTTGTTTATGACTCAATCTTATTTTCGAACAACATTCCTTTATTAAACACAACCAAAATGGAACTATCACAAGCTTGTGATATGGCAAACAACGGGGAACTTGACTATTGTTTAAAGATACATGCCCACCAAAATAGGACAAACAAGACCATTCACATTAATCAAGATCCACCAATTTGGGATGGGAAATTGTAAGCCATGTTCAACGTTCATGCAAATTGGCATGAAGTTAACAATTGACATGCTTCCACAATCCAACACTAGAATTGATGACATAGATTTGATCCCTTATGTTAGTGTAGTTGGTAGTTTAATACATGTTACAATTTGCATGCACTTGGAAATTATGTTTGTAATCAATAACATGGCTCAATCTATTCAACACCTTAACTAACTCACCAATCTATTGTTAATCACATATTTCAGTACTTGTAGGAAACCTCCAAACATGGCATTCAATATGGTGGAATTGCTCCTTCTAATGTAAGAATTGCATAACCAAATGGTGTGATGCCAATTGGGCAAGATACATGTAAACTTAAAAAACAACTTTTGGTATGTCTTCAAAGTTGAAGGGGAGCTATTTCCTAGAAATTTCAAAAGTAATAGTCAATGGTTCCATTATTTATAGATGTTGAATATATCTATTGTGACTTTAGCCCTAGGCTCGCAATAATGGCTAAGGGTGTGAAAGAGGACGTAAACTCAAAGAATGTTGAGACTTAAACACACTCTCACAAGTGTGGGAGAGTGTAAAGGAGGTGAATCCCAAACATTCCAAGTGAAAGTCACTTTCAGATTTAAAGGTTTGGAATGTCCCAAATTTTTGGGACAAAATTGCAAATAAAAAATCTTGTTCAAATGAAAGTTTTACATATACCCTTGAAAAGTTCTTGAAGTGTATATATTGAAAGTGGGCTCATATTTCTATTTCAAAATTTGAAGTTGAAGTTAAGTGACAAAAAGAGTGGCCATGAATAAAATTGGCAATTTGGCTTTCGACCATTAAAACCCAAGAAATGAAAGTCAAATGACATTTAAATTAAACATGTGGTATGACAATCAAAAGATGTTTTCATATAATGCAAGGTTTTTTTTCATTTTGAAGCTTTTTAATCAAAACTTAGGCAGTTATGCACCCACAAAATTGTAGAATTCATAACTTGGCAATTTTCAAAACTTTTATTTGGGAGTCCCAATAAGTTTTAAAGCCACTTTGATGTAGGACTCTTTCATTGCCAATCACAAAATATATCATAAAGAGGAGAATGATGTCTAGGCCATGTGAATCAATGAGTTTGAGTTACTCGTGAATAAATCCTAACTCACATTACTTGGTTTAAACTTGTGTAAATCGACTTGTTTTTTGGTTTGTGCAAGTTAACTTATTAAAAAAAAATTTAATCATATCAAAAAATTTATGACCTTTTGTTATTCATACCCTTCTTACGTGACGATACCATGTGATAATTTGTGTTGTATTACTTTGTCCAAAGATCTAAATTTTCATGATTGATTCAACATATAGAGATTTGATATAATTATTTACATGATTTAGTTGAGGCTAAATTATTGTTTTTTTGTTAATATTTTTATTGACGGTCTATGTTTGCATACATCTTCACTAAAGCATTACCTAAGTTTTAATATTTTTATTATTGACACATACTTGGATTCATAGCACTTTTGATTGAATGGAAGGAAAAAAAAAACTAGTATATTCAATTTCAATTCCTAGTAAAGGGGACAACAAAATAATGTGTTAACTTTTAATGAAACTGAATATAATCACATCTAGAAAATTGTGATGGTTTACTTAAAACTTATATACATATATGAATATTTTACCTTGTGACAATAATTATAAAAGCAATAAAATTACAAGTTTTAAAATCTTTTCTTTCTATTTGCCTCTCTTAGCATTTTCTAGAAAGACCACATGTTCGGACATTCCCAAAATGGATAGTTACAATTGGATATCACCTTCTTTTGCGAATGCCCCCACCTTGGGACCTTACCTTACTAGTAAGTGTAAATAAATGTAGATCACAAGGCTTAGGAGGGACCTTATGCCTATTATTTAGGAATAAGAATTAGGACCTTATGCTTATGATGATTATGTGTAGTTAATCCTAGGCCTAAATAGTAGGAACAAGACCTTCCTCTTTCAAGGAGGGATATCCATGGAAATAAGGTGCTTTCCAAATACACTAGGAAATTTCCAAATGCTTTGCATGAAAAAAACTTGGATTATTTGACCTTGCTTAAAAGGCCATGTTATAGTTTTAATATTCTGGACATTCAAAATGCATGGTTACAATTTTATTCTTTTGTCTTCATGAATGCTTATTGTTGCACTTTTATGTTTTTTTGGAATATGATAATCTTATAGGCTCCCTTAAAGCAAAGTCTTATAATGGAGTGACAAACTTGAATAAATTTGATGAGGTTTGTAAACAACCCAATTTTTTTATAAATTGAACACTATGTTACTTTTTTTTTAAAAAATTTTAGTCCACCACACTTATGTGAATTGTATGCAAATATAGTAATTGGGATACCCATTTGAGTGATGTCATTTCACTACTACAAAAGTGGGTTGCAATTTATTAGCCTAAATAACTATGGGACCTTAAAAATGAAATAACTTCATTGTATTTTACTGATTTCACCTTGGTGAAAATTATTTCACTATGATAGCACTATGTAAACATCATGTTTCATTACTAGTTAACATAATTCATTATTATAATTTATTATAGTAAATAGGTTTATTTCTATGTTTAAAAAATATTTTATCTATGCTACTTTATGATATACCCTATATTATTTCAAACTACTTTAGTTATTTTAACTTATATTTTATGTTATTATAGGCCATTATAAATTATTGTACCCTAAACTATTATATGTTATTTTACCTTAAGGTATCTTAACTAGTTTATTATAAACTTTTATGTTATCTAAATTAAATTATTCAACTAACTTTAGATTATACCTTAGGTTATTTTATTTTAAATTAATATATGTTATGTCAAGTTATTCAAGGTCATTCTACTTTATGTTATTATAAATTATTTCATGTTAAATATAATAATCTAGATATAATATAATGACATAAAGTAAAAATAACTTAAAATAAAAAATAATAACCTATGAAAAATAATTTTAAATACCTTACAATATAATAATTACTAATAGCCTATGATATTATAACATAGAATATCCAACAATAATATATAATATAATAAACATCAATAGTTGTAATATAACATATAATAACCAATAGTAACTTATAATACAATAACCATTAATAAAATAACCATCAATAACCACCAATATCCAATACCAAAATATCCACCAATAGCCATTAATATAATGACCACAAATATAACATTAATTAATAACCACTAATATCCACCACTAGATTAGCCACCAATAACCATTAATAGAATAACCACCAATAACCATTAATAGAATAACCACCAATAACCATTAATAGAATAACCACCAATAACCATTAATAGAATAACCACCAAGCCATTAATAAAATAACCACCAATCGCCATTAATAGAATAACCACCAATAACCATTAATAAAATAACCACCAATAGCCATTAATAAAATAACCACTAATAGCCATTAATAGAATAACCACCAATAACCATTAATAAAATAACCACCAATAGCCATTAATAGAATAACCATCAATAACCATTAATAAAATAACCACTAATAGTCATTAATAGAATAGTGACCAATAGCCATTAATAAAATAACCACTAATAGCCATTAATAGAATAACCACTAATAGCCATTAATAAAATAACCATTAATAGTCATTAATAAATTAGTCACCAATGACAATTAATAGAATAACCATTAATAGTCATTAATAGAATAGTCACCAATAGCAATTAATAGAATAACCACTAATAGTCATTAATATGATAGTCACCAATAACAATTAATAGAGTAACCACTAATAGTCATTAATAGAATAGTGATCAATAACCATTAATAGAATAATGATCAATAACCATAAATAGAATAATCATCAATAGAATAATCAGCAATAGTGACGCACCCCCAAATTCCTTGTTAGATCCAAAAAGGGTCCAACTATGTTAAAGAGCGGAAGTAGTTGGAACTTGGTGCCACTCCCAACTTCTAGCACTAAAAGGGGTGAGAGGGCATGCTGAAAGCTTCGAGATTAGACTAGGAAGAGGGACAACTTATTTAGTTACTCAGTCTTGCATCAAAACCAATTAACAAGTTAGTTAGTTCACATTCAGAATCACTCTTAGTGTTGGGACAAGCCATGGGCAACACGAATTCACTTGACTCATCACAGCCAGGATTCAGGGGAAGCCACCACCTTCTCCCATATAGTATTCTCTGCGTTACTCCGCAGCACCCACATCCGAATGGTTATTTGTCCCAGGGCTCCCAAAGAGGAGTCCTAAAATTGTCTTGGTTTGGACTCCTGAGACTTTGGGAGCTCATAACTCCCAACTCAGACCTCTGATTGGGATGAGGTCTAAAGCAAACTTGTGGATCTCCTTAAGATCTTTTCAACGATATATCACACTCCACCTGCACACAGCGAGGTTGGGTCGATTCCCGACTTTTATGCCAGTTTGACTCTCGGCCTTTCTTTCGACCATAACTTGTGCTTCAGATGTCCAAATGGCTCATGCGAGGCCATTTTCGACATTTACACTTCAAGGCCTTTCTAACGGTATAAAGAACACCTCAAGGCGAGGTGTTTTGACCCCTGCAATCGAGCTCTAAAATTTCGGGAGTTTCGGAGGACTCCAAGTTCCCATTTTTGGGAGTGCGAATTTCATCCTCACACTTGCCTCAAAGTGGGGTTGCGACAAATAACCATCAATAAAATAATCACCAATAGCCACCAATATAATAACTACTAATGGCCATTAATAGAATTATCACCAATAATTATTAATAGAATAACCATTAATATGCATTAATAGCCACCAATAAAATAGGTACCAATAGCCATTAATCACCACCAATAACCCTAATAAAAACACAACAAATATCCATATATTAAAATTGCTTAGGATTATTAAAAATAATATAGGGTGAAATAATTAAATAATAGACAAAAGTAACTTAAGGTGAAATAACCTATAATAACCTAGAATTGCCAATAATAACATAAGGTGAAATAACTTTCAATAGCAAAAAATAACTTAGAATAACCAAAAATAATTGATAATAGCCATAAATAATCGTAAATAATGTAGGGTGAAATAATTTAAATTAATGAAAAATAGTCATATAATAATTGAAAATAGTTTAGCATAGGTAGTATAATTAGTGTAGGGGATTTTAAAAAGAAAAACACTAATGTGTTTAGGAACCCATGCATCATCAATGAAATTCACAACTAGTGCAAAAATGTTAAAACCATTTTGATTCATTCACAAATCAAAAGTGTCACTAATTATAAAACAAATAAACATGGTAGGCAACACATTTGCATCCATGGTCTTTTGCAATATGGGAGGAATATGTTCTTCCACTAATTGCCTTCAACGTGGAAACCTCATTTTGTTGTCCCTATTCATAACAAGATGGTGAAACCATGTCAATTCAACATTAAACATTGTTATGAAGCGTTTGCCAATATACAAAACTGAATCTTTGATGAACCTTAGTTGTGCATGGTTGCCTTTTTCTTAGCAATTTCTCCTCAAATTGTTTTTTGTGATTGTTATGCAATTGTCTTCTTCTTTTTTGTTGACCTCCAAAATCCCCATTTTCAAGTTCCTTCACACACCCTTGTGCTACATCGACTTTGCAAAATGTTCATGCACATAATGTTTTTTCATATTGGTCCTACCATATAAGGGATTGTATTGAACAAGTCCCTTTCTATGGCATGTGGTGATTTGAAAACTTGATGTAGGTGTAAACCAATCGTAGATGCTTGATTCGCGGTGGCAAATGACACACCTCATCATTTGAGTAGTAGCCACTTTATGTCCCTAGTCCTTTTCATAAAACAAAAAAAAACTCAAACTACATTCCATTTATACAAAAATAGTTAATATCTTTGGTTGACTTTCAATGTAAACAATGACACTATCCATTTGGCTTGAGCTTTAGTACCTAATATTTCATCCCAAGTTTCAATGACATCAAACACATATGTTTTTTCTTGCTCTTATTGCAATTCAAAGGTATGACCTATCTCCCCCCCTTCATCCCCCAAACCATATTCAAATCCAAATTTGAAATCTTGTTTATGATTCCATGACCTTAAAAATTACAAACTATAAACCTTTGACATTGATGCACATGAAACATAAGACTTGTAAATAAAAGGTAAAAAAAATCAAGAACCCACAAATTGTAAACTAAACTTCAATTTAATTGATAATTCAAAACAAAAAGGAACAAAACAAAACTCAAGTATGAGCTCTAACATCATCAAACACGAGCATGTGATTCCTTATTAAATATGTAGGCACTTTTTCCACATAGTAAAATTTTGAACTTTGATAACACATTGTTGAATTTGGGAGCAAAATGTACCTTATGTTGAACACGTAGTTTCACATATTTAGTAATTAGACCCACAAAGCAAAATTGCAATGACCATAAAAGCAGTGACATTGAATGAAACTATTGACACTAACCATCATGCACACACTAAAAAAAAATTCACATATCAACGCATGATTTTGCATAACTAGCCAAAATTTCATTCATCCATTTTTACTCATGAACACATACAACCCTAACAACCATTTGACGTTAAACAATTACATCGACTTTGAAACAAAAATACAACAAACAATTTTTTTATTTTTTATTGCCAACCTTTGATGTTTTATGTTGCGATTGCAAAACACAAGTTCCAAAAGATGTCCACTTTGTAGTTCCAAAATCCTTTTTTATTACTTAGGTTACAAGCTTTGCACTTTGTAGTTCTGCCCCCCTTTCTCATTATTCGTTATTTGTTATTAATCACTTAACCCGAGTGAGCAATATCTAGGACAAAGGAACTAGGTGTGCATTACAAAGCAAGTTCCTAAATATCAAAGGCAATACCCATGACTAACATGAAAAAAAACAAGTTGAGATTACAAAAGAAAAACCTGCAAAAATTGCATTAACATTTAAGAGGGGTGAAACTCAAAAAAAACCATCAAATTTTGCGATCTTTCCTTTTTTTTCCTTGACCACCTCCACTGTTGCTACATATATTTTCACTGGTCCTACTTGTGCAGCCTATTATAATTAGGCCTCGAAACCTTGTGCATTAAATGCCGAGTTTCAATTCCGTACCATATGTACTGTAATAAAATTTCCTTACTTTGCAAATACCACTGAAAAAAAGGGTTTGGGGGGTGAAAGGAGGCCCAAAGACAGGATGAAAGACAGGGTGAAAGACAGGGTGACTTATAAGCAGTGTTGAATCTTGATACACTAGCTGCATTCGTTCGGTTCAATTCTTCTGTCGATCTAGATCGATTTCTCTCGAAGGATTTGCAGTAGCCATTGTGATGGTCCCTACCAACTAAAGTTCTTCTCCGTAGATGCGATCAGAAGAATTTGTGTAGTCTTCCGTCTTCCGTCATTTCCAGGTTTTAGAGTGAAGTTGAAGAAAAGAAAAGAGCCGCTGTTTGTTTTTGAGAGCCGGATCGCCCAAATTGTAGCTGCAAAGGTGGGCGGAGTGGGGACCACTACTAGTTCGCAGAACGGATGTCCGTGGGTACAAAGAAACACAAACTCTACTTTGTTGTTGTTGTTGTTGTTGTGCTGAAGCTTCTCCTTGACGCAACTTTCAGTATACATACAAAGGACAATGTGTTTTTCTCTATAAACAGAGCTGCAGCTTCATTCCCAAGCTGCAATTGTTCTTGCCCACCACCTTCACTTTGATTTTCTCTCGTCATGTCCTCATGCAAAAATAGCCGCAAAAATCCTCCTCCTCTTCTGTCTGCACTGATTCTTCCTTCGCTGAGGGATCACTAGGATTTAAACACAAAGATTGCTGTACAAGAACGTAATTTACAGTTATCAAACCTGAGCTTTCTGTACAACAGCAGCTTGTTTTTGTTTAGAACTTGAGTTTAAAGCTGATCAACTTGAGATCTTGTCGTCGTTGAATTCAATGGATTCAAGCTGCGCCATGACTGATGCAGCCGGACAAAAGGTCATGTTTAGCGCTCATGCCTGCAACTTCCCAATGCTGGTCATGGGTCTGAAATCCCTGAACCAGAACAGGTTCAGGGCAAGATCAAGGCTGCAATGCAAGAGACAACTGCGTGCTATCAAATCAAAGCAAGCAACTAGTGCAAGGAGAGCAACAAGGCGGAACAAAGTCCACATGATCACAAATACTACATACAAAAGTTGCTGCAAAAAAATTCCATTTACTCCTTTCAATAGCACTTCGTTTCTGATGAAAGAACACTGGAAGAAGAATCAGGTAAATCTTCAAATGGAAATGATCTCCCATGAGCTACAACAACAGATACATCAATATGGATCCATGATCAGAGTCTTGAGTCTCCATTCTTTTGCTGCACATCATTTGTGGCATTAAAAGAGCTCGACATCAAAAGTTCTAAGAGGTCTCAAGAGCTTGAGCTAGCAATTGTAATAATATCAAGGCCTCCTCCCCCAAAACCACAAGGCAATGAAATCTGTGACAAAATTCTTTGCAAGAATTTTACATTCTCCTTGCCTCATTTGGGATTTGCTTCTCCCACAACAACAACAACAAATTGATCAAGAAATGTCTCCTTGATCTAGAGAGGGCTTGTTGGTGCTACTTTTACATCCAACTCTAGTATTGTTTACTTTGCTTTGCTTTGCTTCCACCCTTCAAGTACAATTGACCTAACAAAAATTCTTTAGCAAAATTGTTGTGCATCTCAGTCTTATTTGTTTGTTGTGTCCACAACACAAATGGATCAAGAATTTCTCATTGAGAGAGCTTGTACAAAGCCCACCCAAATCTATCACATTTATATCCCGATCTACCCGAAATTGTAGAAGATTAGATCATATATGATTTTTGATCAGATATTAAAAGGGAAATCATACTTGTATTCTTTCTTAATTCAACCATATGATCATCATCATTTTGTGATTTTTTTAGGAGAATATAAAAGGTTATGTTGAAGGTTTGGGTTTTGGTTTTGATCTTTTGATGTCTCTTGA
>Ga0209208_10009262_pt1 | contig 12972 bp, 7 predicted proteins | sample S1TSphfallax_3_FD_187694 | JGI IMG/M metagenome (GOLD analysis project Ga0209208, IMG submission 187694) | Host-associated microbial communities from peat moss isolated from Minnesota, USA - S1T2_Fd - Sphagnum fallax MG (SPAdes) (version 2) | ecosystem: Host-associated > Plants > Peat moss >...
AATAATATTATTATTATTATTATTATTTTTTGAAACTCCAATCAAACCTCTGCCTCTATTGCAGGAACTGAAAAATTAACAAACAAGAGACAAATATATTGCAGCTTCATTACTCCAACTTCCAACTTTCAAGTGCCCCAAAGAGAGCTCTCTCATACATGTAGACATATCAACAGACAATGATGCTTGCTTACCTCCAATGAGAACTTTCCCCTCTCCATCTCACTAAAAGACAAAACAAATCAAAATCAAAAATCAAAACTCAAAAAAAGAGTGCTTGAAAATTTTGCTTCTTCAAATTTGGATTGATACACACCCAACCTCCCCCATCTTTCCAAAAAACCAAAAACAAAAAACAAAAAAACTCCACATCTAGGCACACACCAAACAAAGGTTTAGGTTAGGCTAACTACCCATCAAGAAACACAAAAAGCATATTCTACCTCCTCCTATGTATATAGAGAGAAAGAATCAGAGAGCATCATGAAATCAAATCAAATGACATTCAATAATCAAATGGGTTTTTGATTCATGATGAGCTCTGCTTTGTTTGTTTGATGCAGCCAAAAAAAACTTCAAATTTGGGTTTGCATGGATCAAGAAGAACTGCCATTATCATGTCCTAAAAAGCATTTAACATCACCACCCACAAAGTGAAATTAATGCCATAAGTATACTAAATAATAATGGGTGGGACTGACTAAAAAAAACTTCTGGTATTGCTATCAAAAGGGCAAAAGAAATAAAGCTTTTATTAAGCACATTTTATTACATTTTCATCTCATTTTATTAAGCAAAAGTAGCAGTTACAGAAAAACCCAACTCTTGTAACTTGTTAGGACATCTTTCCCCCATTAGGTTTTTGTCATCACAGATCTTGTAAGAGAGATCAGTAATAATAAGTGTAGTCTCTTCTGATCAACAAGACTTTTGATTTGCAATAGTTGTTTTTAAAGCTCATCAGAAGACCACCCATTATGTAAGTCTCGAGTTTAGTAGTCTTCTCTGTAGTAGCTTGTGAGCTTGTGAGCTTGAGCTTTGTGTGGTTTTTTTAATCAGCAAAAATATAGCAAATGGCCACCAAAAAATGTACTCATGGTTTGGTTTAAGATATTTGAGTTTCTTTAGCTGCTTTCTTTTCTGCTTGGACCCAGAGGAAAGTTTTTGAGCTCAACAAGTTTTTGTAGGTTTTGAGTTTTCATGAAGCTAAATGCTGTTCCCTGTTGCTTGTAATACTAGTTTAAAAACTTTGCAAAGTTTTTGACTTATTCTTAAGTTTGATGTTCTTGGATCCAAGGGAGAGGAGGAGGAGGACGGGGAGAACAACAACAGCAGCAACAACAAGAGTACTTGATTAAAACATATTTTTTGTTTTGTAGAGGTAGCTGTTCAATAGCTCTGTTGAGCTTTTTGATCTGTTCTTCATTTTGATGTTCTTAGATCCAAGAAGAAGAAAGAAGAAAAATAAGAAGGATACAACTTTGATAGAACACATTTCTTTATGAAGCTTTTTTGCTCAGTAGTTTTGAAGAGCTTTTGATCTGTTCCTCATTTTGATGCTCTTAGATCAGAGAAGAAGAAGAAGAAGAAGAATACTGCTTTGATAGAACACATTCCTTTGTAGAGCTTGCTGCTCAATAGTCTTGAAGAGTTTTTGATATTTGTTCCTCATTTTGATGTTCTTGGTTCCTAGAAGAACAAGAAAGGAAGAAGAAGAAGAATACTGCATTGATAGAACACATTCCTTTGTAGAGCTTACTGCTGAATAGTCTTGGATAACTTTTGATATTTGTTCCTCATTTTGATGTTCTTAGATCATAGAAAAAGAAGGAAGGAAGAAGAAGAGTACTGCATAGATAGAACACATTCCTTTGTAGAGCGTGCTGCTCGATAGTCTTGGAGAGCTTTTGATATTTGTTCCTCATTTTGATGTTCTTAGGTCATAGCAAAAGAAGGAAGGAAGAAGAAGAGTGCTGCATTGATAGAACACATTCCTTTGTAGAGCTTGCTGCTCAATATTTTTACAGAGCTTTTGATCTGTTCCTCATTTGAAGTTCTTCTTAGGTCCAACAAGCAGAAGAACAACTTCAGCGCAGATGTTTCTTTCAAGAGCTATGGCGATCCTCTGATCTTCAGGAACTCCTCAGTCAGCATGCGAGCAACCGATCATCGCTGCAGTTGTCATATCGTTTGTGTAGCAATGTGGGCACCATTCAATCTGGAGACTTGCAATGAGGCAGTGTGCAAGCAAGCTCAAGCTTTTCCATCTCCTGGAGCTTGAGAGATCTAGACTTGTTGTTGTTGCTTCTGCTCCTCCTCATTGCCACTCTGCTGCTGCTGCCAGGCCTCAAATGTGACAACTCCATTGTTGTAATGCCCATTTTTGTTGCCGGTGTCGATATGGGGACCATCGCCGCAGCCAGTGTCGTTGAAGAAGGTGCTGCTGCTGCTGCAAGCATTTCTGTTCTGGGAACAGCACCATATGATCTCAGCTCGCCCAGTGAGGTGCTCTTGCCGGGAGCAGCAGTGTCTCGTGCCCTCCAAGGATACGAGATCGAGCTTCGAGAGCTGTCGTACAGAGTTGTGAAGCCAGTGGAGAATGGAACAAAACTGAAATCTCTTCTTCGGAGCTGCAACTTCTTTGAAGCGGGATTGACATCAGGAAGAAATTGCACCAGCAGCAAGGAGAAGGCGGCAGCAACTGCTGCGAGAGTCTCGACTCGCTACATACACTTACTGAAGAATGTGAGCTTCGTCGCGCGACCAGGCGAGGTACTAGCAATTGCAGGACCGAGTGGAGCAGGGAAATCCACACTACTAGACGTCGTCGCAGGGCGCATTAGACCGAGCAGTCCACCCACGAGCTTGCTAGTGAACCAGCTAGCGATGGAAGTTCCACAGTTCCGCAGAATCTCAGGCTACGTGATGCAAGACGACGCACTGTTCCCAATGCTGACAGTCGAAGAGACTTTGCTCTACAGTGCACGGCTGCGTCTTCCGGCTTCCGTCTCCATGACGGAGAAGCTCGAGCGAGTGCGCGCGACGATGGAAGATCTGGGACTCTCGCATGTCGCACGCTCTCGAGTCGGAGATCAATTGTCCGGCGGCGAGCGTCGCCGCGTCTCCATCGGCATTGACGTGATCCATGACCCTGCAGTCCTGCTCCTCGACGAGCCTACCTCCTCTCTTGACTCGACATCTGCGCTCCATGTCGTGACGATGCTGCGGAAGATGGCAGTCACGCACATGCGCACTGTGATTCTCAGTATCCATCAACCCGGGTTTCGTATCCTCGAGCATCTGCACTCGATCGTTCTTCTCGCGCATGGTGAAGTCGTGCACCACGGCTCTCTCGAGCATCTGCACTCCATGCTCATGGCTTCCGGTCACGACATCCCGGAACAGATCAATGTGTTGGAGTACGCGATCGACCTCATCGACACAAGCTCGGATCACTCTCATGACCATTCCACCTCTTGCGATGACAGTAAATTCTCGCATGTAGATCGATCCAATGCTTCCATCCCTTGGCTGCAAAAGGGGCTCACAGGGGACGAGCAAGAGATGATCGGGCAATCACCCACACCCTCGACGGCTTCCTGTCTCATCATGAGCTGCAAACCCGGCTCGACAAGATGCTCTAGAGGAGGAGAAGAAGAAACGTCGCATCTAGCGCCGCTCACGAGATGCGCATTTGCGAATTCCAGTCTACAAGAGATCGCAGTTTTGACGCATCGATTCTCGAAGAATGTCTACAGAACGCGGCAGCTCTTCCGCTCACGGACACTCTATGCGCTCATCGCGGGTGTTTGCCTCGGCAACGTGTTCTCGCGTATGGGGTATGGGATGCGCGGCTTCACAGAACGGTATGGTTTCTTAGCTTTCAGCGTCACGCTCATGCTCACCTCGACAGTGGAGCTCTTGCCGAGCTTGCTGGAAGAATGCAAGATCCTGGCACGGGAAGCCTCGCGAGGAGCTTACAGAATGTCTTCCTGGGTGGTCTCCAACACGCTCGTCTTCCTTCCTTTCCTCTTCCTCAATGCCGCGCTCTTCAGTCTCCCAGTGTACTGGATGGTAGGACTCGCGCCGCAAGCTTCTGCTTTCTTCTTCTTCTTGCTTGTGTTCTGGCTGCTTCTCGTAGTGGCGCACGCCTATGTCTCCTTCTTCGGCGTTCTTGTGCGCAGCAACAGCTACCAGCTCGCGTATTCTCTCACCATGGCAGGTTTCGGAGCTTCTTGGCTCTTCTCCGGTTTCTTCATCTCCAAGCGCAACATGCCCAACTACTGGCTCTTCATGCACTATCTCTCGCTCTACAAGTATCCTCTGGAGTCGCTCCTCATCAACGAATTCTCGCATGTCAGTGACAAATGTTTCAGTACTGGAACCTCCATCTTCCCTGACGGTCCTTGTTCTCTCACGGGATCCGAAGTGCTGATGCAGCAGGGTTTGATTGCGGAAACTCCTGGTGCTCACAGATCCAATGTGAAGTGGGTGGATGTGGGTACCATGGTGGGGTTTGCGCTTCTCTATCGCATCCTCTCCTTCTTTGTCCTTCGCTTCAAGATGCAGAGAAGACACAGATAGGAAGTAGAAAAGCTGCTCCCAGGGAGTGGAGCCGAGTGGGTGGGTGTGGGGGAGAGAGCTTGAAGAGGAGCCCATTCTTGCTGAGGAGATCATCACTTGCTTCAAGCTCTGGTCTTGGGGGAGAAAGCCATGCATCATCACTTGCTGGGAAGAAAGCCATAAAAGCTCTGGGGGCTGGGGGTGGGGGGGTGGAGCTTCTTGGAGAGCATCATCACTTGCAGGAAGAAATCTTTAAAAGCTCTGGGAGGTGGAGCTCGGAGAGCATCATCGCTTGCTGGAAGCTGAAATCCATAAAAGCTCTTGGGGGAAGCTTGGAGAGCATCATCACTTGCCGGAAGAAATCCAAAACACCAACAAAACCAACAAGGAGGACAATGACAACAACAACAACAGCAGCAGCATTAGCAAAACCAAGCAAAACCAATTTGATTTTGTGAATCAGAGCTCAGATCAAAAGCTTCATAGTAATGCAAGCCATGTGTTCAATTACAGAGAAAATCTTTCTACAAGATGGAAGCTGCCCCATGTATACTTGAATAATGGTAATAGAGTTGGAGTAGTTTTGTTGTGATCAGCAGCCAGCAGCAGCAGGAAATTTGCAGCTCGAAATGTTGGACCAGCCCTTGAAGTGCTATTATTGAATATTGATTGAAAAATATAAATGACAGAGGTCCATGATGTGACCTTGAACCTGAACTCACACTTCTTCACCTTGTCAAGGATTTGCTTTTGAAGGTCTGGGGAAAGCTTGCTGAAGGTGGAAAAGATTTTTTGGTAATCAACTGCATTGCAAGCTTTTGAATTTTTTTGTTCAGGTGAGTGTGGGAGTGCTGGGATCTGATTTCTCTGAACTTTACTGAGTGTGCACCAACGCTTCCTTTAATGGGGATCAGCTGTCGGTTTGAGTCTTTGCTGCAGTGTGCAAAAGAATTTCAGGAGTACCAACCTTCAGGAGTGTCAAATGAACAGCTTCAACCCAACTGCAAGCTTGTCTTGTTCATACTCTCTTTGCAGATTGGAGATTATGTGGTTTGAGGTCAGAATTGTCCATTAGTTGTTTTACTAAGCAAGTTGTCGATGTTAAGAGCTCTCCAGATGATTCAATGGATCCATTTCTTTGACTACCAACTTTTCGAATGTTGTCCAAAGAGTGTCCTGTGATTGTCAATCTGGTGCATATTAGTTGTCAATCTGATGTTCTTTTGCATAATACTTGCTTTGGCAATTTGTGTGTAATTACACATTCGACATTAGGTGTAATGTAGCAATGTAGTGTTATAGGTCTTGGGAGTCAGGAATACTTCACACATGAGCTCTGGTTCTGAGCTCAATTCCACATCCAGTTTCAATCCTGTAAAGACAATTGGAAGTTAACTCAGCTCACACTGATCAGGAGCACTGGTCCAATGAGATCAGGTATCATTCAAATCTTCACAAATCTATTAGAACCAAAGTCACCCATTTAAGCTAAGCTTTGGTTTCACACACTTGTTGTCCAGAGATTGTAATTACTCCTCATGCTACTTGTGATTTGATGCAGATCAGTCCATAAATGGCAGATGATGTGCATTGAAAATTTGCTAAATCCTTCTCTTGCCTATTATTATTGCCTTCCTTCAGCTCTCACAAATTGAGATCTCTCTCACAAATTTGGCTACTCTGAGGACATGCCATGAGGCAATGATAAAGTTGAATTTGCAGGTACCAAAACTTCAATCTCCTGAACATTGGTACTGTCTATATTGTGTGCAAGGAATGGATCACAATATTGTGAACTAGAGAAAATGTGACCATGTTGTGCTGCTGTTGATGCTTTGGATTTTATGGAGATCTAGGGTACCACCCAAAGGGACTTTTACAGCATACATTTGCTGCAGAATTTCCAATGCTTAATGCTACACCATCTCCAACAGTTCCTGAGAGAAAGTGTGGAATTTGTTAAAGATATGATTCTATAATTGTGGGTGACTTTCAGCAGTCTGTTAATGCAGTTCAACTGCAGGCAGTACTTTGAACTGCACCATACTAGCCTTAGTCTATATTTAAATCTCAAACCTATTGCAAAGAGCTGTGACATAGGGCTGTGGCATGGAGAGCAAACATCAACCAACTCATACACAAGAATTGTTCATTTTGTGCAGATGGGACTTCTGAATCCAAACTCCATGACCCATTGGAAGAAATTATCTGTTGAGCAGTGCCTATTTGGTGACAGCTTTAAAAGTTGGCAATTGGCAATTTTGCTATATGGCATTTGTTTAGAGGAATTATGCTCTGGACAAATTTGGCTTTACAGGAATGATCTAGTGTCTAACCAGCCCCCATGGTCTCAACAAAAAGTTGAGTCTACTATTTGGAACACTCTCCTTGATTATGGCAGGATTGAATGAATGGAAGGGCGTCTGGTGTAAGATCAACAGAAGTCCTGATGGGGAAGTGGCCTTTTGTTTGGAGTTTGACAAACTTTAGAAGACATGTAAAATTTGTCTTAGAAGCAGTGACTTGAAAGTTCTATGGTGTTTCCAACAATCCTGGTCTCGGGTTGTTGTGTGAGGGGTTTTCTGCCCCAGGTCCCCTTGGGAGTTGTCCCCTGGTCTTGGCTCTGCAGTTGTTTCTTCCTCTTTTTGCAATGGATTAATTAGGTTTGTTTCCCTGCCCCCAAAAAAACAAGAAAAAAAAGACAATCCTGTTGTGAAGAGAGGGACTTTGCACAACACACACTTCAGAGTTTAAGAACTCCACTGATCTCCAACAGTTGCTGAGAAAAAGTGTACAACTTGTTGAAGATGTGATTCTATAATGGTGGGTGACTTTCAGCAGTCTGTTAAAGACTGTTCAACTGTAGGCAGTACTTTACTTTGAACTGCACAATACCTGCCTCAGTCTATATATTATTCAAACCTTGAACCTATTGCAAAGAGAGGAACATCAAATCCCCCACCCAAAAGTCTCTGGGGAATAAAAAAACCAATTCTTTGAGGACATGCTTGAAATCATAGACTAATGTAAACAAACAATTCATATGGGATCCCATCTGCACTCCATAATTAAAGCACTAGATGCTGAATTGTAGTAGTAGTTCTGGGATGAGTGTGGGAGCACTGGACTTGCCATTACTTACCAGAAAACTGCCTGCAAATGTACCGAAGCCACCGTATCTTCTTTGAAGAGAAGTTCTCAATTCACATTGATTCAGGCAAGTAAGTATGGAATGTGCTCCATTTTTCCTTGAATATTTTTCACAATGACGACAACACTGCACAGTCCTGGATAATTTTTATCAAGCGGCTTCTCTTGATTTTTGCATTGCTCTCCTCAATCTGACAAGCAAGTCTAAGCTCTTTTTGTACATCCATTTTGCCTCTAATTTAAATTCTTTAGTTAGAAATTTAGTCCAATCTATTCATCAATGAACACACGGTTACAAAACCAACTGCTTAGATTCAGAAGTCCACATATCTACTACGTCTTTGGTGAAAAGTTCAACTAATCTGGAGGAAAGGGATGATGAGATAGCAAAACCAGATTGACTAGCTCACGCAGACCCACAACGTGGTGCCCACAGGCTTGTGGATGTTCAGCCAATCTCCAGCAAGGGATGATGAGATTGCAAAACTAGATTGAGCTCGTGGGGACCCCAGGATGTGGCGCCCACAAGCTTGTTACAAAGCTTCACTGTCTTGGAGAAAAGACTTTTGAGATGACACTAATGCACGTAAATTTAATTTCAGATTCACAATAACCAAGTTAGGTAGGAAGTCACATTCCAAAAATTCCCAGGCCAAAATGTGGGTTGTTGTTGTTGTTCATTACTTAAATATGAAGCTTTGGAATTTCTGAATTGTGGATTTGAGGAACTTTGCAAACGGCCAACAACTTCAAAGGGGCCAGAGTGAACCAGCACCCACCAGCTTACCATCCACTAGATGCCCAGTATGACTCAGTTGTGGATGAATCTCAAGTAAGTTCATATTTGGTTTCACCTCGGTAACCCATTTTGTAAGAAAATAGGTCCAATGGGCCTATATAGAGGTGGTAGGTAGGAAAAATGTACTAGTACTAGGTAAGTAGATGGTTTATAGTTTATACATAGGTAAGGGTTGTTTGTACTACTTACTAACAAACCTGCTTGTGGGGTTGTTTGTTAGTAGGTAGGTAGTAAGAAAGCAAGTGAGCTAATCACTATGGTTGGCTAGGGACTTGGAACTCTACATAAAAACTATTTTCTGATCACTTACTATCATCACTTTTTTGATGGCCAATTTTTGCATGAAAAAATATTTTGACTTTCTTCGTTTGAAAGAAAAAATCATAATTTCTTAACTCTTTTTTTTTTTATAAATGTAAATAATCACCATTTTTAGACAGATTTTATAATCCTGAGGAAATTAATTAATTGCAACATTTTGACTGTTTGTTGTTAAGAGCACCGATTTCTAAAAAATTGTTGCCACAAATGTGTGATAGAAAAAATCTGAAAAAAAAAATTCCCGCATCTACCATCCATCCTTCATGGGGTGCGCTGGTGGGTGTTGGTGCACTCTGGCCATTTGGAGGAGTGCTGGTGCATGCTGGTTCACTCTGGCCGTTCAAGCAGACACTAGTCTTATCTTAGTGCTTGAAAATCCGAGATTAGCTTGTAAATGAGTTTCTGAGGTTATATCTAGACTCAGCTTCTCATTAGTATATCTAGATCCATCTATTGATCCCCACCACCTTCATTGATGGATTAAATTCATGAGTTTAAGGCCCAATGCATTCCTCATATTGAGCAAAACCCAAAACCCACTTGAAACTTCTTGGTCAGATGACCACATGAAAGCTCTCATCACACAACCCTATTCCAACAATTTCTTTTGAAAAACATTTTAATTTTCATCACCACACACCCATTTAGAATTTTTTGAACACTTGCTCAGATTTTGTAGTGTAATTCAAGAGCACCGCACCCAGGTAAAATAATTCTCAAAAGATTTAGCCAAACAATAGATATATATATTTGTCAGAATTGTTGAGAGTTGAACTCTCACAACTTTTGTGGAGAAACATGTATTGACCCAACCATTGGGTGACTATTACAAATGCACAGCACAAGCTATATTTTACATACTTATTTCTCAACTGTTGAAATTCTAAAAAATTAAATTTGAAATTGCCAAACCTTGTTTTCTACAATAAATAAATAAATAAGTATTCAACAAATAAGTGCCCATTACCAGTGGTAGCTACAATAATAGCCACTTTTAGCTCATCAGGAGGCATTTAGAGGTCAACAACCCAAAATTATCAATGAACACAATTACATAAATGTTTTATGACATGAACAACAACATAGACACTAAACCTTTCCAAGCTCAAAGAACACTCCCTAGTAATAATGGTCACAGCTTTCCCAGAGGGAGTCTTCAAAAAGTTTGGGGGTAAGAAGCTAAGCCATGCATCGCTTCACCATGTACAGTAGCACCGACCAAAGGTAATCAACTCTGCCAGTAGCTCAGGGACACAGACTAAAAGAACCCAATACCTCTTTCCTCACATGGGATGAGGAATAGAAGAGCTGACAATTGGTACCTACTTAATGAGATGGGTTGTTGTAAGGGTGGTTGTAGGCTTCTTCCCCGAAGTGTCTAGTGTCAAGTGTCTGGTGTCTACCTCTTTTATTTGTGTTATGTTTGTGCTGTAGCAAACCTCATCCCTCTTCTCTGTAACTGAAGCATTGGGTTTTGTTTCGGAGTTGAAACTACACTACTAGATTGTCAAAATCGTATGCCAAACTGCAAGAGGCTACTAGAGTATCTATCCTCAAGGTTGAGGGTGTCCTCCGGAAATCACATTCAGAGCACTGCCCACTTCTCCGCTTCTTATGATTGCTCATACACTAAAGTACTTATTGCCAAAGTAGCTTGATTTTGTCATAAGATTGTGTAAATCTTGTTACAGAGCCAAACTCTTCCAGCCCTATTCTTGTTACGACCCTTTTCCAACAACTGTAATATCTTCTTAAGATCAACGCGCCAGTGTAGTTAGATACATAGGCTAGTAGTATAGGGGTCAACCTTCCACATCTCCAACTCTTTGGAAAAATATTGAAAACTCTTGCAGAGTGTTTTTCACCTAAGCTCCTCGTTTGTTTTGACATGTAAACCAGTGCTTGTCCAGTTCTGGTTCTTGGGTTGATTACTGGGTACCCAGATTGTTGGTTTTAAATTCTGAAAACAAAAAAAATTAAAAATGGAATCCAAACTAGCCTAATAATCATAACCGACCCCAAAATGCGTTTTATGCACATTAGACAGTCCAACTTAAGTTATATTATATAAGTTTTCTAAGTTGTAGAGTTTCTAGAGTTAAAGTTGCAGAGTTTAAATTTTACAGCTTTAGGTTTAGGAGTGAGGTTTTTATGGTTGAGGTTTTAGGGTTTAAGATTGAGATTCTGGTGCTGAGGTTTTACCTGCAAATGATTGTGGGTTTTAGAGTTTAGGGTTAAGGTGTATGTTCCTAATGCTTACCACGACCTTTCCTCAAATTGTTAACTAGTAACTTGAGCTCCGTGTTACTTTGCACTGCCAACGACAATGATTGAATTATTTTGTGTGAACATAATTGTAATCAATTTTGTCTTTTCAAAAGATAAAGTTTTGTAAATTTCATTAGATGTCATCTTGTTCCATTAATATTTTTTTATATTCTTGCATTGCTAAGCAAAATGTCAAGAAAAATCTGATTCATTAGAGAAGTTCACAATAAAATACAAACAATTTTTTTATAAAAAACTTTGAAAAGGTGTAAGACACCCAACAAAATACAAACTAAAAATATAAATATAAATTCTCTAAAATAGAATTTGATTTACGTCGAATTATAATCTGGAATGATTTTGAAATTGTCATAGTGATGATCACCAAAATCCCATCCTACATAAACCAGTGCCGATGAAACATTGTCACTGGAATTTTTGCCCTTTTTTGAAAAAAGCACAGTTGGCCGCAAGAGAGTAGAGTACCCGATTTGACCTCTTCAAGAACTTTGATGTTGGACATGAGAATCTTTGATGGGGAGTGGAGGGACATTCAATGGATATTTTGGTTTCATTCATAAAACGGATTTGGGTACATGAGAAATGAAGCCTACTTACCATCAACATCAACTACTACGAAGGTAAGGCTTCATCATAGGACAGATGAGGGACATTGAATGAAATAGTGTTTAAAGAGTTTGGTCACCATCCATTCACATAGCTACAATATTTAATTTTTGCTAGTGTTGTGAGTTAATAATATGCTATGGAAAACATGGATGTTGAGGGAAGAATTGCAAATCAACTCATTGAATATGGGAAGTGCCAAATTGAAAGACATCATCATATCATTCAATGAAATGTGAATGCTCACAACCACTTTACATGAATGGTGATTGCAATGTAACTATGAGCTACTCTAACTGGCCTTTTTCTCACTATTTTTTTCTCTTTTTTTTGACCTGGAAAATATGATTTCAACACATACAAGTGAAAAAAATAAAATGGCCCTAATTCACCAGATTTCAACTTTTCACTGATCATCAGATCTCTACAATAGGTTCCAACAAGTACCCAAAATGTTGAAGGATCCTTAAAAGTTTCTACTCTCATATCTGGTCTATAGCCAAATTTGGCTAAATATTCTTGTGGATGATCACCAATGTGGATACATCACAACAGCTAAAACAAAACCCCTGACTCCAACCCAATATTTTTATGTTTTCAATTTTGTGACTCAGCTGAAGTGGCAATCATCCATAAGACAACTAAGGCCAGATTTGGCTATAATTTGAATGTTTAAAAAATGAAGTATCTTTTTATATATTTTTGGCTACCTACCGGAATTTAACCTAAAATCTGGTGATTATCAAAAAGTTTTTTTTTTTTCAAAAAAATTGAAATAAAAGATTTTTTTTCCATTTTGAAAAATAAATTTTCCCTTGAAAAAAGCTTGCCAAGAATGAATAAATAAATAAATAAATAGCTCCAACCTATCAATTGCTAGAGTGAAACAGCACCCGCCATATGTAAAGCAGAATTGTATCTGTGTCCCATAGCTAACCACAGTTGTTCACTCCGTACTAACTACTAACCATCCACATGGGTCAATGACAGTTTCAGATTTTTGTTTTAAAAAATTTCTTCCAATGTCGATTTCTAAGAAGTTTTGAATTTTTGGTGTGCTCAAAATGTTCGTGCTAGGTTCTCAAAAGGTTCCCACGGTCTTCCTATCAAATTTTCTTAACTTTCCAATGAGTTCCCAAAGTGTTCCCTACCATATTCTTAAGAGCTCCACAATTTTGTGCCACAATTACTTGCCTTTAAATTATCAGCATCTCTCAAGACATGGTTTTTGGGTGGCATTGAAG
>Ga0209208_10009263_pt1 | contig 12972 bp, 20 predicted proteins | sample S1TSphfallax_3_FD_187694 | JGI IMG/M metagenome (GOLD analysis project Ga0209208, IMG submission 187694) | Host-associated microbial communities from peat moss isolated from Minnesota, USA - S1T2_Fd - Sphagnum fallax MG (SPAdes) (version 2) | ecosystem: Host-associated > Plants > Peat moss >...
AGTTCATGACAAACCACCTCATCATCCTAGGCCCTTTATCTTGGGAATTTCCACTAGCCAACGGCTTTGCACTACACTAAAGCTAATGAAGAACCCAGCTGACAAGTGGGGACCAAAGCATGAAAACATTAGTGGTATTTTGCACAATTTGTTATATATATTTTGCATGATTCTGTGTTGCTGAAATTGTCAGCTTATCTACTACATCTACACAAATTCACTTATGATCACCAACCTTAAACAAGAAAAATACTTGGCTGGAATTTGTAGTGTGCATTTGGGATAAGAAGAACCTGAACAGGAGAAAAACAACTCCGGCAAGTACGACTGGAAGTTTTGCAAAGGCTAACTGGGGAGAACTGCATGAATATGGACAATGCAAGCTGTGCGTAAACTTTCTGCCTTTTCTCTGGAATGTTCATGAGCGACTCCAGCTTGATAAATGCCTTGCTGCATTCTGCATAGTGCTATACAGTAGTACCATACAAAAGTCTACAAAAGTCAGTAGCCTTCAAAGAACATAATGAGGAATGGTGCAGAGGTTACAAGCAGGCAGACAGCCCAGGAGGAATGCATTGGGCATCAGTAGTATACAGATGGAGTGTAGTATGTCCAATGCAATGGCTGAGGATGAGCCAGAATTGGTAGAACACAAACTTATTTTCCACTGGCACATTACTGAGAGAGCGACACCAGAGATTTCAGAAAGCTCACATGGTAAATTATGGACAATACAAGCCAGACTAAGGAAGCGAGCTACCTTACTGTAGAAGGATGTCAGGGCAATCAGGGAGTAAATGTCAGCAATCTCCAACACATCTTCATAGTCTCTCAACCACCATGCAGCCTGCAGCTCATCAATATTTGCAGTACAAGGTACTTCAGTTTCTCTTCACCCTTGGCACTCCCAGCACTGAATCTAAACCCTCCTCAAATCTTTAGCAACAGTGGATGCCCCAGCAGGAGAATAGAGTGTTCCCAATGGCACCCAGGTCACATAATCAACGGAAGGCATGTGTGTCTTTGATCAAATACAAGATCAATGCAATAATTTCCTTGATAAAGGATTTACAGGGCTGAAAAATAATGCCACCAGGGAGAAGAAAATAGTGGTTTTCTGCTGGATACTTCACAAAATGCATGAGGTGGGGGGTTTTTCGGATATGATGATTATGAAGTCCTGCACGTGCAACAGACCCCCTCAACCTAGATGCTGACTACAGGCTTGACAAAGGTTTGCAGAGGTAAGGTGAGATGGCATATCTCAGACCTTCATGGCCTGGTCAAAGTGACCAGCATATAGTTCTCGATGTGCTAACAACCAAAGATGATAAGCCTCTGCCCCATGCCATGCATTCTCCAGTGACCTCTCCATACTAGTGGCTGCATCATGCTGAAAGCTCAACAGAAAATGAGCAGAGAGGCATAATCTGAAAATGCAAAAGCAGCAACCATCTTTGTCTCTATCCTCTTGTCAGTCCCCATCAGATTGCCACATGTGCCTCTCATATTGGTTACATGCAAAGGCAAGAGAATATGCAGCCTCAGATTGACACTACAATCCTACAAAATAGTCTCCACAGCAAAATAATTAAATGCTTAACCTCACTTTCTCATCAGCATGTATCTTCTTTGAATACCTTAGCTAGTTAAACTACTCACATTCTGAGGGAAGGACTCACACCTGGCAAGGAGGTCAAAAGTCCAGATTCTAGCAGATATTGCACACAAGCTCAGAGTGCTACCTGTATGAGGCCTTCAAGAGTTGTGGCCGCTGCTGTCTTTCCTAGCAATGGTTTTGAATGAGACATGTGAGCCTGCTCCATGCAACCCCAATGCTGACCTAATAAATTGCTAATCTTATCAGCTGATGGATCTACTTGTGCAAGGTTGCCCATTCCAGCACTGGAGTTTTTACTTCACTATGTCAATTTACTCACTCAAATAGTGTTCGTTTTTGCAGCAATATCACATAGCTTCTGCAATTGAAACAAAGATCTCAAGGGGAATTACCTGTGAAGTAAGAATTGAAGCTCGGTATGCTTCTACTTCCAGGGCAGCCAACACGTAGAACTTCTTGACCTCCAAGGGACTTGCCTGCCCATTGTACCACAATCAATATTCATTTGCTTGCTTGCTCTTCTCCATCCTTTGATGCACAAAGCCTATTCCATAAGCAACTAGCTAGTAGTGTGCTGAATGGTGGCTGAATTTTTGGTGAGATTGTGGCATCCTATTATCTGAGGTGGTGAATTTCTACCCATCACAGGAAAAGAGTTTCACAATGGTCATGTCTACAAAAAAATCAAGTTGTATACAGTGAACACTTGAAATGATATTCAGAAAATTTGCATATTCATGATTCTGAGAGACAATCACAGTCAAACAGCAAATCTCAAACTGAAATTAGGAGAGGGAAAAAATGTACCTTTTTTGCAGCCATTTGTCTAGCAAGTTGGTTCAGAACTTTGGCAGCATTCAAGTGCTGACCTCCTTTGCGATAAACATCAACAGCATGCAGAAGGTTCCCACTCTGCAAAAGATACTTAGTGTATTTCATAATGGCACTTTCCACAATATTCTCACGGTCATGTTTCTTTGCAAGCTTCACAGCCTTGTCCCAGTGGTTGAGCTCCATGCAGCAATCAATGGCCATTTCTGTTTGCCCTCCTCTAACAAAACCAATCATCTGCATGACAGCAAATGAGTCAATCATGCTAGTTCAAATTGACCACAATAATCCAATTACAGCTCGAAAATTTCCTGTGTTATTTGTGGCCATCTATGAAGTATGTTCAGAGAGGAGGAAGCACTGAGCAATGGTTTTCATAGGAGGTCATTCAGTCTTTGGCAAAAGTTAATGAAGTAAGTCCTTTACTGCTTGCTTGCAGATGCCCACACTGGCAAACTTTTTGGCTATTGAGAGAAGAAGGGGTGACCCATCATGGATGGTGTCCATAAGCTTTGCAAGGGCACCCCAATTCTCAAGTGCATAATAGCAATCAGCCAACTTGTCTGGGTTCTCAGCCTTGGCAAAGTAGGCAGCTGCTTTGCTCCAGTTTTTTCGGTCAGCAAAGTAGTCTCCTATATTGTTCCAAGTAAGCTCAAGAAGCAAATCATCTCCAGCACCATTCTGTATCAGTTTTTCCACCCTAAACTCACCCATATACCAACCCAACAAGACCATCATAAACATATAGTATTATCCCCTAATAAAAAGGCCAACTCTGACTTATCCTTGTGATCTGTTTCTGTTCATGAAGGGCTCATTGCTGACCATTAATAAAGGGAGAGAGAGATCCAGGAGCTTACAAAAACCAATCCCCCAGCTTCACACGTAGGGCAACCGCAAGGTCACTTCTGTCCATATCCAAATAAATTTGCTCTGCTTCATCAAACCTTTTGAAGTACACACAAACCTGGAGGCCCCAAAGGACTTCAGGGTTTGGTTGTAAACTAGTTATTGCACATATAACAATATCTCTGGCATTTGGGATCAAGATAACAGTATCTGCAACTGCCTGTTTAGAGACTTCAAGCTTCAACATTTGAGGGCCTTCATTGTGCTTCTTATCCAAGGTTTCACCAAAATGAGAGACAAAGTACTAGCTCATCAAGTTCACTAATGGGGTATTCATTTCAACCCGGGCAATATGAATTGGAGCAAAAGAAAGAAGCATGAACCACCTCTGCCTTCTGTTTGAACTTGTCCTTCAAAATGTGGAGGCTTTTCACAAACTGTACACCATAGTAACTCTTGCACTTCACAAATGCCTGGAGCCATCCACCATGTATATCTCACAACATCATAAGAGTGTCCAAAAGGTGCTAGCCAGATTTCACCCTGAACTCACAAGACACTGACAGGACCTTGGAACTGATTGCACTAACACTTGCCTTTTCAGTGAAGGAAAGATCAAGTTTCTCAAGAGCATGGTTGGCCAAGGAGATCCAAAGTCGTGGATGGGAATGCTCCTCTATGTAAGAATAGGCATCCTGGATATCAACAGCTCTTAGCATCTGTTGCATGTCACGCAGTGTCTTTGTTTCATGACTAAAAACATGTTGTTTGCCAGGTTGCTCAGGCTGTTGCATGACTTCATCCAGTTGAACTGCCTGAATCTGCAATGAAATACATGGCAGGTCAATTTAAACTGGAACTCCATGGGATTCCCCAGCATGTAAAGCAGCCACAAAGAGTAAGGTGGAAAACCTGTAGATCATGAAAGCTACACAAATAGGCTGAGGAAGAGACAGGCTCCTCAGGGTCAGTTCCCCGCAAAATATACATGCGAGTTTTTTCCATGACTGCAAGTAGATCTGGGTTATCATCTGCCCACTTCATGTTCCACACATCCTTGCGCTCAAAGTCCAGCACTTTTTTGCAATCATAACTGGTTTCAATTCTTTGCTGCACACACAGCTGGGCCCACATTTCAACTGAGTTCTAAAATCTGTAGTCTCTTCTTATTATGCGATGAGAGACAATCATGTTTCCCCTAATTAAAAAAAACTCTGAGAAATCTACAAACCAATGGTCTCTCAAGCAAAAATGCTGTTTCTAAAATCAGGATCTCTCACATGCATGAGGAAGGATCAGAACTTGAGACTCTAACCCTGAACCTTCTAACTTTATCAGGTGGCTTCGTCCTGCATAAACATGAGATCTGCATGGACTTCTGGTGTCATTTTCAAACACACATCTGAAGGAATTCTGAGCAGAATAATCTTGACAACTGTTTTGATATGTTCCACTATGGATTGAAGGCTTGGAATCCATAATGTCAAATCTATCACCCCCTAGGTTCTGGATGGTCATCATTCTGTTTTGCTTTGTCGAAAATGGGATTGTAATGTACCTCATTTGTGTCTGAAGCTTGGGTATTGAGGTCATAGAAACTGAGGACAGCATTCATGTCAATGACTGAGAGTCGAGTACAGTTGCAATTCAGCTCCATAACTGCAATATGACTTCATGCCCCGCTCAAGTACACTCAGTACCTATCAAGAAAGAAGGGGGAACACTTTGCAAGACAAAAACTTGGAATACCCTCCAGACACATGCATAGTCTCTTGTTATGGATTTCAAAACCATGTAGACATTAGAACTTACTGAACAATTCTAGACATCAGGATCAAATGAGCATTGAAGACAAGTCATTCTATTTGGGCCATTCTTTTGATAGACTCTGAAGTTGGATAGAACCCAATGATAGTCTTCAAATTTTCACTGGTCCTTACAGAGGGCTTACTGAAGACGTTTGTAAATGGTTATGACTAGACCAGATGTTTTTTTTGCCAAACTGTAGCTGGGCATCATTCATGTTCCTGAATCATGTAAGATAACAATTTCAGCTTCACTGATTGTTGCATGGACCATCGAGAAAAGCCTTGTGAAAACTACCTTGAGGCCTGCAATGTAAGAGATCTTTTGTCTCCAATGTCAGCATTGGCAGACTGTACCGATGCACAATCCCAGACTCACGAGCCACCATCAAAATTGTCTCTGAACAACAGATGCAACATATATGGTCCATGCATTCGTTTGTATCATCCTGCATGTGTGTGCAAAACAGATTGTGGATTTCACAAAGTGAACTTGCAGTGTGTTAGTACATATTTTTAGCTGAAGCCAACAAACACAAGTTATGACCAAAGTTTCAGTTCACTGTTATGCTACTTCAAAACAACAGGCATCAGATATATGTGATAAATACGTACTTGCAGATCAGGGTCAGAATGAAGCTGTCCATCAATATGGAAGGTACGCTCAGCTGCACCTTCAGCTGTTTGCACTATCTGTTTCACTCCAGGAGCAGAGTGGATGCCAGTGGTCTGGTACTCCCAGGCATAGACACTATTCTCTGATGCCACAAATACATAGTGCTGGAATGGGAGTCAGTTCTTGGAACTCCATCAACCTCAAACCCCCCTTCTTCTACTTGTATTTTCATTCCCCATTTTCTGAAGAACTCATACCCTTCTCTCATCTCATATTGATTTAATCTGTTCCTGTTTTTGTGGTAGTGGACTTAACAAACACAGTCTTGCTAGCTAAGTTTCTTACAGAATTCATGGCCAAGAAGAGGGGCTCCAATTTAATATACTTGGAATCCACTGGACTGCCAATAGAGTTGCAGAGAATCAATATAAACTGCTCTGATTCCTGCCCCTGCACAGCATAGTACTTTTTTCAACTAGATGAGAAGGTGCTCTCACCAATAACACTTTCCAATAGAGAGAAATGAGCACTTGCATCCATAATTCCACATGTGACATTACTGTTGTGATGGGTGCATGTTCTCTTCATTTGTAATCCCAATTTTCTGCAGTAGTCCGAAATGTGATACTTTTCTGTTGATAAGCATCTGTCTAGTGTAGCCATATGGACTAACACTGCCACAGGGGTAAAAGAGAGGGATATAAGAACAAAGTAATGAACTCAGATCCTACACAACATTAATCCCAAACAGCAAGAGATTCTTACTGATCAAGTCAAGATGCCTGGACGACCGTCAGAAAGACACTGAGGATTTCAGGAGTTCGTCAGAAATGTACCAGGGTGGCCAGTACGCTATGCTGACCTCCCCCACATACTGCTACCAAGTGATTCACATACTTGCAGTTCCTGGTATCACCAACCAGTACAGGTCCGGAAGCAAATCATGATCTGCTGGTATAATTTGTACATTTGCACTTCTTGTCATTTGTTAACTATTATACAATTGTGCAACTTCGTATCTAACAGTGTTTTTGTGCTTCTGCAAAGGATGCTAATTTCACATATTGTGTTATATATGGTCCTAGAACTCCGACCATTTTGGAAGTGAAAAAAGCAAATGATCTGAGTTTACCTTTCACAAGTTCTTATGTCCCAAAACATCACAGAGTGTTCTCCGCGGTCCTTCTTTTTGAACTCATAGACACAGGTGCTGTTACCAGAAAAGGCCCACTTGTATTCTGGTCTTATATTTGCAAGGTATATGTATGCATCTACTGCAAGTGCCAGTCTCAGCCCTCCTCCCTCCCATGAAACAGCACTGTGAACAACACCACAGGAAGCAGCTATGTAACCAGAACTGACACATGATATAAGTCTCATTAGCATTTCCATATGTGTTAGAAGAGCTTTCACATGTTAGCAGAGATTGTATTGAGTATTGAGAACCCCCTGTACTCTCAACTTGGGTCAATCTGAAAGCAATTTCAACTGATTCCTCTCACAAATTTGGAAATACAAGAATACTCAGAAACAATAGTTGGTAATCAGACAAACATTAACAAACAAAAAGCCCTGAAAGAAAACATAGAAGTGTAAAGGGACAAGAAGTAGACAACAGAAAGGAAGAGGAAGAAAGGAACAGCAATGGAGAATTCAAAATGCGAGAAACTTGGAGACACTTTTGATCAACGTGGGAAACCATTAATGGGATTTGCCAACATTGGAATGATTCTCACCTACGCTAATGACTTTGGTGTGATAATACTAAAATAAAATGCATGGATGACTTTGGTCTGATAAGACTAATATAGAATGAGCAGACCTTATTCTTGTCCCAGGTATTTGGAGTGTGCGAAGATGGTTGCCACTAGAGGAGTAAAGTTGCACCATGGAGCTGGGGGTATCTCTTTGTGTAGAACCAGCAACTGCTAATACTCCACCATCAGGACTCCATTTAATACACGAGTTTGCCATTCTAGAGTCCAAGAGGATTGACTCTTCATCTAATTCATGTCTCATGAGCTGCTCCATTACCCCTCATAAACACCATCACCAAGAAACATGTTCAGCCAAGTTGGCTAGAAAAATAAAGAAACATTGATTCGAGTTTGAACCTCCACCTTACAAGCTCAACAGATTCAGTAGGCTCAGGTGACTCTTAGGGAATACTTGAGGAGAGAAATAGGAGCTTTGGTTGAATAAATTTTGCTCAAGATCCTCATCTGCTTGTCATCACTAGGTTTATTGTATAAAGTTTATATACAGGGGTGCCCATTTGTGACTCAGTTTTGTTGAGCAAAATTACCTGGAGTTTGCCATTCAGAAAAGCTAGGGCTAAAGTTGGAGCACCAGGATCAATATGGCCTTCCAATCCATTGTACCAGTCAATCCCAACAATATCAGGAGTAGTGCTTCCCTTGACTCCAAAATGCATGCACAATTGTGCCACAAAGTTTCCATTGAAGTCATGAATCTGACATGTCCCCTGCAAATTATGGTAGCAACAGGTGTTGATGTGAGACAAAGCAAAGCTTTAAATTCTCCAAACAACTGCAAGATCTCTTGCACTCATGCCTTTGATAATCCCAATCTTAGCAGTGAAAGAGAGACAAGAAATTGTCATGGATCTACAACCTCAGTAGTACAGAAGAGGATGAATTGGCTGTCAGGGGACCACTCAACAAAAGCCAATTGGATATTGAGCTCTTTCCCCCACAACCGGTTGCCATCAACATTCCCCACAAGAACCTGCCCATCCTCATAGACAATGCAGATTTTCTGCCCATCACATGACCAGCGTAGATCTCGCACCACACTACTTTCACGGCTGTTTATCATCTCCTCAAACCACATGCCCTATGCATCATCACCCATGAGATGTTACATCAAAGCTGCATCATCACAGGTCAGTTTTTTCTTCCTTAATCCTTGTGAGAATTTGGTGATCTATTATTTGAGTCTTCAACAACAAAACTTGTCTACAAACAACTGAGTGCAAGACCTCTTCAACCTCCAAACCTCACCTTGTGAAGCACCCAGACAATAATAAGGCCTTGCTCATCACTGGATGTGAGCTTCCTGTAGTTCTGGTTCCAACTTACTGCAAGTACCATGCCATGGTGACCTTCCAGCGTCTGATTCATAGACAAGTTTGATGGAGCTGTTGCACAGGGTCCTTCAACTGCAGCTCCTGTCTCCAGTTTCAGCACCTGTACAATGTCGTTCCATGAATGGATCAATTAGGTGATAACCCTGACATCTTACTTTCTTGCAATAGAAAAAAAAATTCCTGTTTTCTCTTCCTAAATCCAACCCCTCATACTCCACACAAAGGTCTACAACAATTTCATGAGCATGTATCATTCTCTGGCTTCTCGACCGTAGAGGAAGTTGAGAGAAGATGACATGCCTTGAGGAGACCGAGCTCACCCCCGCAAGCTAGCCATCCTTGCTCGGAGTTCCAGGTGAGACTGCACAATTTGATGCCATTGGGCATGCTTATCTTCTTGCTCAGATACAGAAACATCTTGGGCCTACTCTCTTCCCACTCCTCAGACTCGAAAAAGTATTCCAAAGCCCCAATTGTTGGACACAGAGGAGAGGTAAAGATTCAACCTTTTCGGTAATGAAACAATAGTGCATTAGAAGCACAGCGAACCCAACAGCGTTTTATGCAGCAAGAGAAGGGAGACCTTTACTCGTTCATGTTTTGGACGCAGCATTCTCATTACCAACTGTCTAACCGCTTCTCGCTTTTGAGCATCTCTGCGCCCCCTATTTGGTACCTACCTATTGTCAGTTCTATTAATTAGTGGGGGGAGGGGGTACCCAAGGAGCCACTTTTCTTTTTCTTCTTTTGGAACAAATGTACAAAATCCATTGCAAAACAAGAACCAACACAACAAGGAGACCAGGGGAACTCTCAACCCCAGCCAGAGATAACCAACCAGCTACCACTCAAACCAATCACATTCTGTTGGTTGGTAGCACCACCCAATTTTATGATCATTCCTTGCACAAATAGTGTCATGCGGACACCACACTTTGTCAAACTTACCTAAGAGACTAGCTCTTCCTCTGGGTGTCTCTTTACCATATGCATAGTGAACTGCCACTTTAATTTGCCATAGTCGAACAGCCCTTCTTATATGATTCTTTCAAGCTTGGAGTTATGCCATCTAATGCCATTGAACACTAGATCATTCCTCTCTATCCAAATGCACCACAACACAACACCCCTGAGTAGAGACCACAAATAACTGAAGTTCTTTAAGTTGTTGGGCAACCTTTTGTTGGTCAGACATTGCTCTAGGCTGAGAGGTTCATGGGTGTATTTCATGTGAGGCAATGTTTTTGACCCCATACACGATTGTGAAAGCCATCTCCCATGCCTTTCTTGCCCTTGGGAATAGCCAAAATTTATGCACAAATGTCTGGGGAGTCACTGGGACACAAGAGGGATAATCGACCACAATGTTTTGGTTGGTTGTCACACTCCATGCATTAACTGCTAAAGCTTGGTGCCAGGAGACCCAAAGGAAACCAGCCTCTTTCTTAGCTCTACACTTCACCCAGATGTCCATCCATCTCAGTTGGAAGTTTGGTGGGAGCTCCTACTTCCACATGTCAAATACATTACATATAAGCTTACCCCAGCCTTTAGCATTTGTCTCCCTTGTTTTGTTATGTATTTCAACATCTTTTCTTTTTAGTTCCACTTCCAAAGCCCTGGGTCAAATTTTAAGCCATTAAAAGCTCCATAGAAAAAACTTAGCTTCCCTCCCCCTTGACCTTAATATGGTGCATGACCATACTCTTTTCAACATACCTTGAATGCCTCCCAACCATATAGGCCTAGACATCTTTAGGTAGAACCATTGCTTTTTGGTTGTTCTATGTATTCTAATTTGGGCATGAAACTACTTGTAATTCAAAAGATCGTAGCTAGTTCTTCTTTTTGAATTTTTATTAAGTCCTACCTAATCTTCATTTTTTGTCATTTGGTTTGGGTCAGTAAGCTCATCCTTCCATACCTTTTGGGATGCTCTCAATTATCCTTTAGATGTAGAAGTCGTGTGCACAACTTTCATGTGTAAACAATATGAATAGACACACAACATTCGTGTCTAAACAATATGAACATGCATATGACATTTGTGTCTAAACAATGCACACGACATTGATGTTCAAACAATACAAGTAGATGAATGACATCCGTGTCTATTCCCTACAAACCTATGAAAAGCAAATTTCACATAACTATTATTGTCAAATCATGACCCATGAAATTTGTGGTGGACATACAAGTTCCTCATGTTACACATACCCCATGACGAGAGAACAAGGAGGACAAATCCCAAGTGGATGAAGACTTTGTCCTAAAAATGGATATTCCCAATGAGTGCCTTGAACTAACACTCACAAACATGGTCACCCAAACAAAAAAAATGTTGATAGGAAAATTAATGGGGAAAATATTACCTTTCAAAGAGCTCAAGGATTGCCTTGAACTTCATCTACATCAGTCCCTTCATTCAATTAAACTTTTAACTAAAGGTTTTTTTGAGGTGGTCTTCTTGGAAGAAGAAGGCACCACTAGAGTTAGAGTTATGGCGGTTGTGGAATGGGAAGGCCTATCAATGAATTTCTTTAAATGGCATACCCTTACTTTAGGTAGGCTCAAAGAAAGCTGAACCATCCATGGCTTATTTGGTAAAAGTGCAATACCCAAACTTAAGTTCTCATTTCTATAACGATCAAAATTTACAATCCATCATAAGTTCTATTGGAAAGATCCTACATGTGGAAGCCCATGCATCATACATCAAACGTCTTGTCAACTCTCTAATTACAGTGGAGGTGCATGACATTAAAAGGTTTGTTGAAAGCATTTTGATACCCGTCTTAAATCCCAATGGCTCAATTGAAACCATGACCTCATAGCCCATGTACTCAAGGCTTCCTAACCAATATAAAAGGTGTAAACCACTTTGCGAGGATGTGTGGAATATTTAAACCCTTGATAAGGGGGTGTGCCAAACAAGTAAGGATTCGTCTCAAAAACTCAAAAGCCTAGACAAGGGTAAAGCACCTAATCAAAATATGAACACTAAAAAGGTCTTCAAAGCTTCCCAGATAAACAAAGTTCCCATTCACATTACCTAAGACAAAGTAAGGGGATGGCAACAAGTCGCAAGCTAAACTCAGAACTCCAAACCCATCGAGGAGTCAAATTTTCATAAGGAGGCCCAAAGGAAGGTAGTAATTTTGGCCTTTAACACACCAACATAGGAAAAGGTCCCCCAGATTAGTGAGACAATTTTGACGAAAAAGAAGGGCCGTCATATTACTTTCTCCAACAATGAAAAAAAAAAATCAATAGTCACCTTGTCGTAACCCTAGCCTTGGGTTCGCGACTAAAACAAGGGCTTGCGAAAGTGCGAGCCAAGAATGAAGCCCGGGAGTCACATTTCATGCTCTCGGGAGTGTGGGAGAGTGTGAGGGAATGAACCCCCACACTCCCAAGTGAGCTCCCACTTTGGGAATTGGAATCCCAATGGACTCCCAAATTTTCAAAGAGCAATTATAGAGAAGTCAAACCCATTGAATCGAAGATTTCATTATATCATTGGAAAGCTCTTGAAATGTAAATGTCTAAAATGGGCTCGCATGACCCATTTGGACACACAAAACACAAGTTATGGCCAAAAGAAGGGTCGAAAGTCAAATTGGCAATTTGACTCCCGCCCATTAAAAGTTGGGAATCGCCCCAATTTCCTTTTGTTTAGGTGGCGTGCCACATACTGTTGGAAAGATCTTGATGAAGGCTACAATTTTGTTTTAGACCTCACCTCATTCAGAGGTTTGCACAACAAGTTATGGGCCCCCAAAGTTGCAAAAGTCCCAATTTTGGGAATTTTGGGACTCCCACTTTGGAGTCTCAGGACAAAATGACATTTGGGTGTTGGTCCCGTGGCTAGGCATAAAGTATAATATAAGGGGGAACGTTGGGTCTTCCCCCAAGTTCGGGCCATAATGAGTCTTGTGAGTCCGTGTTTGCCCATGGTTCATTTGTGCACCAAAAGTGCTCCAACTACGCACTAATCAACTTGTTGTTTGATTTGTGTAGGTCTGTGTGAGTAATTGAATTTATTGTCAATCTTCGTAGTCCCAATCCCAAAGCTCCAGCATGCCCCTCTACCCTCGAAGTGTTGCAAGCCAAAGAGCATGCCCCAACTCCTTCTTTTGTT
>Ga0209208_10009264_pt1 | contig 12971 bp, 9 predicted proteins | sample S1TSphfallax_3_FD_187694 | JGI IMG/M metagenome (GOLD analysis project Ga0209208, IMG submission 187694) | Host-associated microbial communities from peat moss isolated from Minnesota, USA - S1T2_Fd - Sphagnum fallax MG (SPAdes) (version 2) | ecosystem: Host-associated > Plants > Peat moss >...
CTATTGTCTAGGAGGTCTCAAGTGCCAAAGTAATCCAATAACAACATAACTACTAGGTCTATAAATAGAAAAAATAATATAGTTGCATGTAGATACTTAAACTGCAAGTTTTAAAGTAGTTAGCTAACCTAAACAAGAAACTACTCAAACAAGCAACATTTTGTTTCAATGCGTTAAGAGGGAGTTATGCCCTCAAGAAATGACTATTAAAGTATTTGAGAAAAAATCCCACAAAGTAACAACTATAGTAATGACTATTTGGGGGGTTTTTACTAGGCTTAAAACACTATTGTAAAGCGAAACAACACACATATGTCCCTAGATAGCACACACTTTGATGACACAGGGAATCACCATTTTTCCATTGTTTCATCATAACTACACCTTACAACATTACTGGAACACTACAATACTTTCTGGAAGCCCACTAATGCCCATGCAACAAGTGTCAACCACAACACCTAGCTACCTATTCCAACCTATCTTAATCCATGCCAACCAATGAAGGCAAATGAAGTTCATCCATAAATTGAAAATAATGTTTTGTCGATTAAAATAGTTTGTCAATTTCAACTAAAATATTAACACTTCAACATTGGCCCAAAAATTGACTCATGTCTATCATTTTTATTATGTATAAAGTTCAATCCAACATTGTCAATTTTTTTGGTAAACAATTGAAAAAAATGGTTCAATTGAAAAAATAATTGCAATTGAACTTGTCATGTTCAACTAAAATCATAGTTGAAAAAAAATTGAAAACATAGTTGAAAAATGGGGGTTTTTTCCTATTGTTCCTAAATCCCCTTTAGATATCCCATAATAAATAGGCCCTTCAATGGACATAGGTGTAGGAAAAACATAGGAGATAGGAGGAAACTCAAATCATCTTGGGTTGAGGAGGAAATTTGAGCTTCCTTTTCTATCATATTTTTTTGGTACTATCCCATCCCACATTTTGATTGCCATCCTTAATTTCAAAGAAACCTAAGGTTTTGCTTTTGGGTTTTCATGACTTTGTGGATAATTTTATTATGTAACGAAACAATAATGACCTATTAAAAAAAAAGTCCTAACTTGGGTCCATTAAGTTGGGTATGAAACCATTTATGTATCATTGGGTCAACTACGAAAACATTTATAACCATTGAATTTGAAAGGTGTAGTATTGCAATAAAAAATTCCATCAATTGAGTTAAACTTAGGTATATAAATAACCAAAAAATCAATAAGGACGGTTCGGTGAAGTGATTTTTTTATGGGTGAAAATTTGAAAATTGGTGAAAAATTCTAATTTTTTTTCCAAAAAACATTTTTTGGGAGGGATTTCTATTACCATATTTGGAAATAAAAATTATTAAAAAAAATTTCTTTGAAACGTTAATAATTTTTTTTCATTAATTATAAAATGCATATGATTTCACAAATCACATCATATAAAAACCACAAGGGTAAAATCACGCTCAAAGGAACCACCCAAATGGGTGGATAGTCCTTAAAACTGCATTTTTTATAGCTTTGACCAATCACCACTGGCACACAATAATTTGGATCATTGAATTGTTTTTGCTATAGGTTCCATTACTTCAAAGTTTTAATGACTAAAATTTCATGCAAATCTATAGTTCTTTGGTTTGCAAAAAGGACTCAAAACTCTGGAATGGAAATTGCTTTTCAATTTCAAACGTCTTTTTTACATGTCAAATGTGGACCATTCACTCTCAAATTTTAGGCACACATTCATGTTGATAATAAAAAGGGCAACATGAGTTGAAATTTTGGAATTTCGCTTTGTAATGGATATTGACACATTAGTTTCAAACATGTTTTTGGGCCTCATAAATATGAAATTTGGAGATGTTCCTTTAACAAACTCTTTCTATTTTTATGTAATAAAAAACATGGATGCATTATTTTCATGGTATATGCAAAAAACTTACAATCCTTTGTATTGATCACTTATAGCTTGCAAAAATATATACAAATTAATTTATGTTTAATAACCACATGATTTGTGTGTCACTTGAAGAGGCTTTTAAATCATAAAAAAAAATGTGAAAAAGATTATATAACCTTGCCATATATGTTTCATATTGAAAATATACACACAAGCGTTGTATGTTAAGTGGAATTTGTCCATAAGTGTATTCTAAATGAAATTATTGAATGTTCATGAATGAACAAAGTTGGACAACATCAATTGGATGTTGGATGAAAAACTCAGGTTGACATCCATAAGTTAAGTTCACCAAAAAAAATGTTGGATCCATTTATGATGTTAAATGTTTAAATCATGAAACCTAGCTAGCCTATAGCTTCTCCATCCCTCTAAAACCTTATTTCCCACCACCAACATTCTTCTCTCTCTTGCTTATGACTTGTGCGTTAAGCTCCATCACCCTCCCACCTATTATTTTTGCACCAAGGTCCTTGATTGCGCTATGCCATCAACTTTCTTGTAATGTTGAACTGCCAATGCAAGAGTGAGCTCGTTGTTCTCCCGCCCATCATGCTCATTCTTTGAAATGGAACATGATGCATTGAATAACATTATCGTTGTGTTGTGCCGTAATAAGTCTACAACACTCACATCTTCTACAACCTATAATTGCAGAGGTAAGAACCTTTTTTTCCTTGATGCATTATTTTGTTTTTACACTTCAGTCACATAAAAGGTAGGTGACAGATCTTTTGGGATTGTTGAGGAGGATAAAGGGGTTTTGTGCAATGAAGGAAATCCCACAAAATGAAGTTGTTTAAGTCTTGTGGTTAGGTTTCTTATGGGTATGGGAATTTAAAAAAAACATAAGTGAACTCCTTGCCATCCTCATGAACGTGAAAAAGAACCATGTGTGGAAGAAGATTGTCAAAGTCAAAGTCTTGATTACAATAGGGGTTTAGGGTTTGTAAAAAGACCAAGCAACAATGAAGATCATGAAGCATGTGGGAGATGTGGTAGGTAGTAGTACTACAAATGAATTATTTATAGAGGGCAATGAAGATGAAGACAAGGACCCTTGTGAGAGAAGGAGGGCTTATAAGAAGGTTCACCATGAAAGTTATAAACATCGGCAAGCAACAAAAGATGACTAAGGTGCTATAGAAACATTTGGGCTTTTATATGGGTCAAGGTTGCAAGTTCACAAAACTTTGTGGGTGACAACCCTAAACAAGTCCAACATCATTATGCCACATTAGCAAGGACAACATCCATGTTCATTATTGACTTCTTAAAAGGCTACAATTGTTATTTCTAGAGTGTGGTCATTGAGAAAGTTTTGGGGCATAACTTGTTGCAAAATTGTGTTCTAAAATATTTGTGAGATCCAAGAAGAATAAAGGAGAACCATGTTGTTGTTGAGAATCTAAAATTTGGCTTGTCAAACCACTTAATTGGTCAAAATTTTGGTCTTTTTATTATGGCTAAAGATATCGTATGCAATCTTGCAACATTTGATAATAGCAATAGTAATAGATAGGTGGTTTGGGTGTTGGGTGTGGATAGAAGGAATATTTTTAAAAAGCAAAAAATTGAAACTCCATCTTGAATGGAGATGTTTTTTGGTTTAACAAAAAGGCTGAAAAGCAAAGTGATTCTTTGTGTGATGTTGCAATCCAATAGATTGTGAGTTTTTGGACAACAAAAACTACAATTTCACCAAATGCAAAGGACGTCATTCGAAGGAGAATTATAGTCAAGCAATATGATGTGCATGCCACCCATTACCTTCAAATTCCTCAAGTAGTCATACAACAAACTTTGAACTATTATTTGGCCTTCCTAAAAAAATTGTATTCCTTTACATAAAGTGGATGCTAGTCTTGTGTCATTATTTTCCTTGTTGTCGTATTTCCTAAAATGTTATCAACAAATTTGTCTTTATGAATAAGAGAAAACTTTATGGCTTTTTTGATGCGTGTTGTAACACAAATGCTCAAAAAATGGGTCAAGTGTCTTTCAACCATTGTTTAGGTCTAGGTGTTAATTGTGAAAAGGGGATGCCCATTGTCAACCAAAGTAAATTGGGATTTTTGCAAAAGTTGTGGCATGGTATGTAATTATGAAAATGTGTAAAATGTGTTTGCTAGTGACATTGAAGTGAAGATTGAAGTCTCATTTCAAGATCCAAAGGTTTAATTCATTGAGTGATGAAATGTTGCATTATGTCTACGTTTGTGATTAAAGCATCTTGGATCTATCACTGAAGGGGGCATAAAAAGTTGAAATTTTTAGCAAGTGTTCAATTGGGAGATAGTTCAATTATAGTGACAAATGGCTCATTTTGCAAAAGGCAATAAGTTTAGGGCATTGAAAGATACATGTTGAGTTTGTAAAATTGTAGATCTTCCTTTATTCATGAATGTAATTGGAAAGCAATTGTCTATTGTTGAAGGAATTTCCATACAAGTTCCGATCTATAATTTATCATGTTGGATAGTAAAAGATGAATCAAAGTTGGCATTGAATGCCTTAAAAGTCTAATCCATGCCGCATTCTATAATGTATTAATGCAATGCAAAATTATTGATACATGTTTTGTTGATACATGATTGGTTTTTATTATGTAGATGTAATAAATTATTATTATCATGTTGGTGTGAATGCATACCTTCAGGTGATGATACCTCTCTATGTAGTTGAAATGACTTATATTGTGTAGGAAAAATTGGTTTTCTTTTTTATATCTTAATAATGATGATTGGATACTTTCCTTCTTTTCGTTATTCAATCTACATGTAATCATTTAAGGATTGGTAGGGGTACGGAATTGTAAAAGATATGTCCTTTTAAAACCCTATGAGTTGCATGTGTTTTGTGAATAATCTTGAAATTACCGGATGGAATATTTGTAAGTAATGTTTTATTGGATCACCTTCAATGGGTCATTGAACAAGTGGCATGGGTAAGGTGATAAGAGGTCAATCATCTCAAAGTTGTTGGGCCATTGAATTCACTTGACACCTTTGTTTTTTTGAGAAGTTTTAAGTGATTTTGAAAGCATAGGGTTTTGACCCAAAAGGAATGTTTGCTTTGGTGAAAATGCATTACTTTTGTGAACCAATTAATGGTGGTTTTGAAAATACCCCTTGCTAACATGAGCAATGTTTGTTTAGAACAAGTGGCGGGGTACATGCAATAATAGCTCAGTCGTTGCAAAGTATGTAATCCCTTAAATTGAAGGTGTTTTGCTTTGTGAAGAAATTCCAAGTGATTTTGAAAGTATAGGTTGTTGATTAACAAAGAATGTTTGTTCAGGTCAAGGTGCAAGTGGGTAAATACACAATAAAAGGAGCCACTAAGGGGTGTGGACAATGCTTAAAATTATATTATTTGATTTTTGAAAAATAATAAGTGAAGCACAACAATTTGGATTGTCAAACCTCCTTTTGGAGTAGGTTCCATTAATTGCAAAGTTTCAATGACCAAAGATTGAAAAAAATTGATGATGTTTGAATAGTCCTTTTACATGTTTAAAGCACTCAAAACTTACTTGTGGACAATCATTTTTTTTTCCAAATGTCCTTTTTCCATATGAATTGTGCACCATTTTTTCTAAAAATTGGAGAGGATATGCATAATGAACATTGAAAGCACAACATAATTTGAAATTGGTGCAATTCATGTTTTCAACACATTTTGGTGCTTTTGGTTCAAAAGTGTTTTTAGCATTGAAAATTATGAATTTTGAGATTGTGTCTTGAACAAAAGTTATTCATTTTTAGGTGAAAAAAACATAGATGCATAATCTATATGATATAGTATCAAGATGTAGCCAAAAACTATTTTTTATCTAACACACAATTGTAAATTGGGTATGCAAAATGCAATATTAAAATAATAGAGCAACACAAGAATGCCACATGCCCAATTTAGTCCTTTGAACATGACTGCAACCTTGGCTCGACTGGTTCATTATATCATGTTTTCACCCATGTGTATTTTGAAAGTATCCCTTACTAACATAAGCAACATTTGCTTAGGAAGCCACCAAATAGTAATGGAACAATCGGTGTGGGTATAGGTGGTAATAACTCAGTCCTTGCAAAGTCCTTGGTCCCTTGCTCATTGAGTGTGCCTTCCCTTTGTGAAGAAGTCTTGAATGATTTTGAAAATATAGCTTGTTGATTCACTAGGGAAGTTTGCTTTAAAAACCATCCATTGGTAACGGAGCAAGTGATGTGGGTCTGTATGGTAAAAGCCTAGTCCTTGCACATTATTTGGTCCATTAAATTCAAAGTACCTCCACTTTGTGAGGTCTTACTTAATGATATTGAATTATACGTTGTTGACTCATAAGGAATCCTTGATTGGAAAATCAATCTAAAGGTGGTTGTGGAACAAGTGGTACATGTACTTCTTGCAACATCTCAAGTCCTTTTCAATATTTGGTTCAAAAGTTAAAGGTGTCTTTGATTTGTAGTTAATAGTTTTGAATGCAACTTGCTACCTACAAAAAATTTGGAGCTACATTTTTTCACATGCTTTTTAAAACTAGTTTGAACATTGTCCAAAATTGTTGGGGACCCTTGAAATCAATGATTCACTCATTAAACAAGTGGTAAAATTTTATTTGTACCTTTTGTAACATTTACCAGTTTATAGAGCTTTATGGTTTCTTATGCTTTGTGAAGGAGCTATAAATGGTACATGTACCTACCAATTTGTTATTCTCCATCATAGTGAATGCCGAATTGGACAACTTCTAGTCTTGACCATGGAATGAGTGGTAGGAATTGAATCCTCTTTGAAGTTTGGTTAAATTCTCAATGTTTTTACAAATGATTTTTGGATCAATTGATCAATGCTTGCTTTGAAAACCAAATGTATTACATGCAATGTTTGTTTAGAAACCAAAGATATATGGATGTTGTTGAAAACATGGTAAGAGCTAAAACGCCATTAGACATTTCAGCCAACATTATTTTTTGTTTTGTGAAGTAGTTTTGAATGCCAATATGTAAATAATTTTAATTTGAAGAGCCATGATGAATGCTTGCACTTGGAAACCTTAAGGTGCTCAATGGACAAATTACAATTCAAACCTTTGGCAAAAACTCAACCTCTTTGTTTGAATTTTTTGTTTTGAATGTTATCTATCCTATTTAGTCCATTGTTTTTATGTTTTGTTTAATGTTTATATATATATAAAGCCTACTTGTGCTTAAATTGTAGTCAAGTAAGTTGTATATGTGCAATGAAAAAGGTGGTAAAAGCTAGGTTCTTGTGCCCCTTGATCAAAATTCTATCCATAGACCTATGTATTTTTTTGGTCAATTTTGTTGTCAATGTCTGAATGTTCCAAAGCTATTGGATGATAGGAAAACCATTAGGTTCAATTACTGAACAAATGGTACAAGTTGTAGGGTTATTGCAATTTATTGTTTACTGAAAGTTGTGGGTTTCTATGCTTTGTGAGGTAGCTTAGCAAAGATTGGGTAAGCCTTATTCGGAATGTCCATGAGGCTGGACAATGGTTGAATATGGGTTAAGAATTATTGCTTTTAAAACCAAAAGCAACCATGACAACATAAAAACCCTCTTGTTTACATGCAAGTCCTTATTTAGGGACAAATATGTGGCAAATGTTAAATCATTAATATAGAAAAAATATTCATTTGTTGGATGATCTTATTACTAATATGCATTTTGTTTATATTTTGTAGCTTGAGTTATTCACTTTATTCAAGGAGAAGCATTCTAATATTGATGTGATGCCAACCAAATTTCAAGCCTTGAAGCCTTAGTTCATGAAAAAAATTACATGAATGGGACACTTGTTGTTGTTGTTATCATACTAAAAATTTGTGAATTGAAGGAAGGATTTGATAACAATAGGAGTCGAAGGAAAGGGGTTTATGGTCAATGCAATTGTATTTGTGTAGAAGTATGTCACCTATTTGGAGTCAATATTAGTCTAACAAGAAAGTGTCAAGCCCATCTCACCTCCTTTTAAATATTGGTGTCCTCGTGGTCTTCCATTTTATGCCTTAAAAATCCATTTGCAATGTTTCATGAAAGGGTAAACCCTAAGCCCTAAGCCTAAAGCCTATCAACCATCAAAAGGTGAAGCAATTTATGCAACTAACTAACTTGGAAATGGCATATGGTAATGGGGGGAGGAGATGGCTAATGAGGTTGTTGTGGGCAACAACATAGATATGTTAAGCTCTACAAACAAAGGTTTCTCGATTATGCTTGTTGATACACCAATACACATGGTCAAAGAACATTTCACAAATGGTTGGGGGCAAGAGTGGTTTGAAGGTGATTATGTCTTGCAAGGTTTATGGCATGAGAAGTTGCGCCCCCATATCAAGTATTATTATTTACTAGAGGAATTCCCACCTGCATATGTATACTCCCATTTGGTTGTGAACTTGCAAATTTACAACGCCACCTATAGCACATGCAGTAGGGGGTTCTTTGTGCACATATGAACTTTCTAGGGAAATGTTAGTAGAACTCCATGAGGGTATTAGCTCTTGGCAATTAATAGATGAAGAGGATGGCTAAACTTCATTTTTTATGTTTTTGATTAGACTAAAGGTGTCATCAAATGAAAACATATGGATGTTGGGGATTTCAATCATAATGCATTTGTGGGAAGACCAGAATGTGGGTTCTGGCAAGTATGTAGAAGCTTCCCAAGGTTGGAAATGAAGTGGGGGCTAGCCTAAATAAGTTTAAGGTAGCTACTACACTTGGAACAAGGCTAAATTTGAAAACTTTGAAGCACTTCATTATGTGGATTCTTCTTCAACTTTCTGTGAAAGGCTCTAATATCAACTATGATGGTTTTTGATGTTGTGCAACATGGTGTAATATACATGGGCAATGCCATAATGGAGTAATTATTTGTGGGATGGATTTCCACATGTATTTCATTGGATGGATGGTGGGTTTTGGTTGTGCATCTTTTTTATAATTAAATAATGGGATTGAAAAAGGAACATGGTTTATTATGTTTGAAATAACCTACGAGAATTTGAAATACTTGTTGTGGGCTTCTAAGACATTATAGGTCATCTAGCTAATGATGTTGTGCATTGATGGCTTCAGTCTTACATAAGCAAAACAATATTAACCGAAAAATGATTTTTACAAGTTGTATTGCAGGTTGTTGTGCATGTTGTGGGCTACTATTACAAACTCCTACTTTGGGCAAGTTATATTTAGTAGGTTAGGCTACCTACCTAGTATGACTAGGTTAGATCTATTAATAGGCTAGTAGGTACTTACTAGCTTACTAAAAATAACATAGGTGTATGTGATTTATTTGATAGGTATAAACATAGATATTAGATTTAGTAAGTACCTATAAGCCTAGTAGACTATAACCCACATGTTACTTAAATACATTCATTTATTAATAGGTACCTCCTACCAACCTAGGCTAACCTACCTATTTATGTAAGTAATGTAAAAAAATTAAAATTCATTTAGTGCAATATTTTGAAAAAAATTCATGGAAGTTGATTACAATATGTTGGTCCAAAATCATGTTCATTACAATATCTTATCCAAAAAAATCACCTTATAGGGTGGTGGTGCAATGGTTAAGGATTTGATTATTCAATGTGAAGGTGAGGAATTCAAGTCCCCACCCTTGCAACCTAGGTTACTTTGGCTACTTAAGTGACCTAATAGGTAGCCTAGGCTGCAAAGCCTACTAAACCACCTAGTTTAGAGGGCTTGGCCTAGCTTAAGTGGCTTGGTTTAGCTTAGGTGGCCTAGCCTAGGCCTAGGACATAAGGTTGGTAGGTAACTAAATAACTGTTTTTGGCATGATTAATTAGGTAGGTAGGGTAGGTAATTAATTAATAACTTAATAGTTTCATATAAATTTCAAATTGAGGTTTTTTGGTGACTGATTTTTTTTTATTATTGTATCTTCTAACAATTGAAAAAAATTAGTCGCCACAAGGTACAACAATTGAATTTTTTCAATCACAAAACCTTGTGACCACAAAAAATTTCTATCATTAATCCTAAAGCCATTGAATTATTTTGGTCACCAATGCTATGGCAATCAAAAAAATTCGGTCATAATTTAATAGTGGCAATTTATTAGATGGCAATTTAATTTTTTCAATCACCAAAAAATGGGGTCTATCACATGTTTTTGGAAAGCCTTCGACAAGGGCTTTCAAAAAAAGATGTGACAAGCAAGCCTTTTATGAGAACCAAAAAAAAATCGGTTGCCACAATTACCATAAGGGGGGTAACCAATTTTTTTTTGTCTCCATCCAACACACCCCCACTATCGAATGGCAATTGAAATTTTTCAATCGCCTAAAAAGACACGGTGGGGATGATTTTTTTTTTCAAAAATGATGGTGAAATTTTTCAATTGCCACAGAAGGGGGATGTCTCATGTGTTTTTGGAAAACCTTCAATGACCTTGTGGTCGCCTATGCTATGACAATTGAATTTTTTTGGTTGTTGCAAGATTGGCAATTGAAATCCATTTTTGGTGGTTAGCCAAATGTCAAGAAATGTTTTCTTGTGTCCATCTTGACAAATGTGTTAGGATGGACACAAACATGACACTTGATGGAAAATGGCCTTGTCACATCCATTTTGACAACCTTGACGACATCTTGAGGGCCCAATTTCTTTTTCTTTGAATTAATTTCTTTATTGCGATAGGGGACTAAAACCCAATCCACATGGCCCAAATTTCAACTTTGACCACCAAAAAATGAATGAAGTTGATATACATAACAACTAAACCTGCAAAATTATTTTTCAATGTAAACATTTTAAGTCGTTATCAAGATGAATAGATAAAATGTGAACATTTAAATACTTATGGATTCACAATAACATTTTATTGGTGAAAATTTCCAAAAAGTGAAATTGAAAATAAAATTTTGATAATGAAATGATTTTTGATAGTTTCAATTGCTATGAGTGGAAAAAATGGAATATTATATTTTTATATATTCTTTCATATATATGTAACCAAAAATATAGAAAGGTGATTAATATTTAATCTTTATTTTCAATTTATAATTAGATTTGGTTAAATCTTCCTAATAATGACTACAACTTTGGCTACATCACAAAATTCCTAAAAAAACCTTTGGTTTGTAGGTACATTTCCAATAATTATGAAGATTTGTATTCCATTCAAAATTTGATGGTAAACCACTATTAGTTTCATCACATGGAAAGTAAGATCAATTGTGTATAATGCATATTTTATATGATCTTTGTTATGTTACCTTTCGTGTTATATTATTCAAAAGCTAAATGAAAAAAAACCAACCATTTTTCATCTTCATTAAAGTTGCTAATACAACCATTTATTAGGACCAAACAAATTTTGAAAAAAAATATGACCACCTTTACATAAAAGAAGTTTGTAATTGTTTGTACATTTGGAACATGAATAAAGGTATTATAATTCTTTTAAATTCATTAAATACGTTTGTTTTCAAAATCCATGTTTGTGGGAACACATGGATGGATTGGTGTATTTAACATTTGATAAAAATATAGACATATATATGTTATGAATGAATTTTTATCATTGGGTTTTGTAATGATATCTTCATGTGCATTGCTAGGATTGTGTAATCGTTAAAAACATACTTTATAACTAATTGTGTTGTTTATATATAATGTTTATTTAATGATGGAAAGTGATTTGATAGGTTTAAACCAATTTTTTACTAGTATTGGCTTTTGAACATTCCAAATTGGCATGGGTTTTATTTCATGCATGGTAGGTATGAGTATGGGTGACTTCTTTTAAGATCAATTTCATATTAATTTGGTACTACTATATAACATTACTCACCCTTTAGGTTTGTCAAGTGTATCAAATTAGGTAAATAACTAACCTTCATTTTTGGTTTGCAATGGAATGCGAACCCAAGGCTTGTTCCCTAACTCTTGAAAAAAAGAAGGGGGATGGGAGCTTCAAGTTCAAACTAAGATTTCAATTCACAAAGGTGAGTTCAAAATGAAGGTGTTAATATCACATTTGAAGGCCCAACAAGTATTGATAGCCAAAGGAAAAAATTACTTGTTAAAGGGATAAAACAATAGAATATATAAACAAAATAATGACAAATACAAAGGGAACAAAAGTCCTCTTGCAATATCACACATAAGAATGATAGAAAAAGGATAATCCCCACAAAGATTTCCACCCATAGCCCCAACAATATATTGTCCTATTTTTTTGCATCCATCTTAATTGTCAAATGCATAAATATTAAACCTTTGGCCGGTTTTAGTATTTACTACAGCATTACAATAACCTAAAGTCACCAATGGTAGGTAAGAATGGTTAAGTAGACTGCCTATTTAGTAAATTGTTTAAAGAGGTTTAATTGACTTTAAATTGCCACTATTTTAATGTTTGTGGTAGGTTGGAATGTTTTAGAACATGGGGTTTGTTGGCTTAAATTTAGCCAAGGAAATAGGATCTAGGTTGATTTGGCTTACCTACCTTCCCCTTAATCTAGATGGAAATTGCTATAGTAATGGTAGTTAGAGGGGGAAAGTGGAAAGAATGTAGGATGTGAGTGATTTAACACCCGCCACTGATTGAGGGAGTGGTTGGCTGCTTAAGAAGGCAAGGAGGGCACTAGTTTAGTGTTTTGTGCATGTTTTTGTCAAGTTGTTTGTTGGAAAGAACGACAAAGATGTTTTGGAAGTAAGGCGATAGAGTAGAGCTGCCATCGCCACCAAAAAGAACAGACATTTGTAATCTCTGCATTAACCTGGGTGGTAGATCATGTTGTTTTTCATCACCACCCAGAAACAAATCGACATACGCCAGCATAAGATCTGGGGTAGCTGCCAGTTTCAGGCCCTCATACAGAGCTTGAGAGCGGCACGAGCGAAGACAACCATGATCATACTCAGAGCATACATATTCACGCAACCGTTGTATTTTAAGGCGTCGACGCCAATCCTGCCATAACCAGGCAATTGGGTACGCCAACACTGTCAG
>Ga0209208_10009265_pt1 | contig 12970 bp, 8 predicted proteins | sample S1TSphfallax_3_FD_187694 | JGI IMG/M metagenome (GOLD analysis project Ga0209208, IMG submission 187694) | Host-associated microbial communities from peat moss isolated from Minnesota, USA - S1T2_Fd - Sphagnum fallax MG (SPAdes) (version 2) | ecosystem: Host-associated > Plants > Peat moss >...
CCAGCTCCTCCTGGAAGATCATATATTATGTCATGAAACTCATATTCCAGGTTTCCATTATGATAACCCATATGAACTTTTGGAAGCCATGAAAGAAAAAAGGATCTCTCTTTTGCGGCTGCAAGAAGACAAGAGAGGAGGAGGTCTGTCACACTGCCAGTAGTAATTTTCAACTGCTCTTCAGGACCTATAGTTGATATTTGAATGCTGAAGAGATTGCTCATGCCATCCTGATGCACATGTTTGTCACCATGTCCATTATTGTAGTTTTCATGCAATTCTTACTAATGTTGTACTATGATATGATATAATGAGAGGAAGGAAATTAAGACCTTGCATGCAGCAGCAATAACAACAACAACAACAAAGCAAGGTGGAAAAAAAAAAGTTAGGTATGTAGGTAGTTTAGTCTGGTTCTAGAAGATCCATCCCTACATGATATAATATGGGTAGAAAGTCAAGGGAATCAAAGATGGCAGTGACTCACCACACTACCAAGTGGTAGTACCTATCTCATCACACCCTATTTCGGGATTTCAAGACGCCTTTCAAACATGAGTTTCAATGAATCTTCTTTACTGATCTGCACATATATAGAGAGGTAAGGAGGAAGAGGACCCATGCATGAGTCAAGGTTGGATTGTTGTGGTGTATGGAATCACTGAAAAAGATTGAAAGTTTCATGACTTGTCGCAAGGAGCTCACCCACACATCTGAATCCTTAATCAACAATCTCAGTAGGGAAGTGACATCCCATTAAACAATTACTAATACATCACAACAATCTGCAGTCTAGTCTAGACAGTTAGGGCATGTCTGCAGTCATAAAGAGGTGTGGAAATTGTAAGTACAAACTACTTGTTGATGAGGTTGAGCTTATTTCTAGAATTGACGGGGCAAATCCAAAATCTGTTTCAGGAATTAGAAGATGCTAAAAAAGATACTTACAAAATACAAAAGTTTCTCTGGCACTGAATTCTCTCTCATCTTCAAAAAAAGGTTTTGAACTTTTTTGCTATGGAATTTGTATATTTGTTTCACCAAAAAAATAAAGAAAAGACAAAAAGTCTCTTCTCAAGAGGGACTAGGTATTGTGTATGTGATGGGTTGGAGTTGGTAATAGGAACTTGGAAGTAGGAACTTTTGGGGGGATGGGGGGGGGAGTGGCAGGGTGTTGTTAGTTTTTGGTTGAATTGTTTAACTTGTCAACTGTGAGTCCAACCAGCTTTCATGTTGAGCTGACTTTCTCTCCAGATTGCACCTACCCATCTACCATATCTCTCATTTGTCTTCAATGCAGTTTCAGAATATAGTTGACCCTCAAGAAAGGAGAACATGTCTGTCAACTAGTTTCTTGCAGACTTGTAGGCTGTGTTTGTCCTCATTAGAGAGAGACAGAGAGAGAAAGAGGTTGGTGGAATAAAGGTACATTCACACCTGATGTTAGTGACTCTAGTGTTGAGTCCACTAACACCATGCTAGCCATTGAGTACTTAAACCTAGTTTTCATGAAAATTTTATGTTAAACTACCATTCAATTAACATTAAGCTATTGTTTATTTAACATTGGCTGCCATCTAGGATGCCACCTATATTTTCATTTAACATTGACTTAACTTCAAGTGTGAATGCACCATCAGTATGGTAACAATTGTGGGCTGTAGAGCTGGGGGGATATAATTATTCAATAATATAAAATGCCTATAGGTAGTTATTGGGTGTGTCATCCACTTTCATTTTAGGCAGGCTTTGGCAGATGTGGCCCATTGTTTGGAAATGGAATGATATGGCCCCTCTTCATTCCTTATAAGGGATTGAATATTGAGAACCAATTAAGAAAAGAATAAAGGAAATTGAAAAAAGAAATGGCAAAGACATAATGAACCTTCCCAGGCTAAGACCTGGTTTGCATATATAACTCTCCCCTCCCTCCCCACCCATCTACCCTAGTAACCCCAATAATACTTGATACATTTTCTTCTTTAAGGAAAAAGAAAAAACAAAAGGCAATTTAACCATACTCAATAGTCAACACTTTTCATCAACCCATAGGATTAGGATTTAAAATTTAAAGCTCTTGGGAGAACCTGGGTTCTAGGCTTTGGTTCTAAGCTCTAAACCTCGGTTGGGCCTTATCTCTCTTTCTACCAAATTTGAAGTTTCATATGAACATCTTGTGAAAATAGTCAGAAACAAACCACCCATAATCTTATCTTCATTGTCTGATGTGTGTTGAAGCAAAGAGTTCCCCAGTTCCTGACATGTTCCCCAAAGAGTTCCCAATAGCAACTCACTTTAATCTCATATGATTTGGCAAATTTTGTCCTCCTTTCATCTACATAGGTGGGCCAAAGGGGAGGAACTCTATACTTCAAAACAGAACCCTCTACTTTGGGGAGCCTCCATAGTTTCGTTTTTTCAGTGATGGGCCAATCAAATGACTCATTGCCAAAAATAAAATAAAATTTGGGAGGCACCTCATATAATGAATAGGAGAGGTATATAGCTATAGTGTGTATCCTTTTGGGGACCCTTTGGTGTTGAAGGAAAGACATTGATCTAATAAGGCCATTCCTTATTAGTCCTTTGCTTTGCAAAATGGGGATTTGGAGGTAACTAATAAGTACATAGCATGGACCAAGGAAGTGGCCTCTAGCCAGAATTGTACCTGATTTGCTTGTCATTTTCTTTTTTAAATAATTAAATTTTTACTACTATTATTCTTATTATTATTTTCCTAGCTGGGGTCAAACATGTTGTTAGTTTGTAATTTCTAGGTGTAACTTAAATTGTTTTAGAATAATAATATGGGGGTGGAGTTAGGCACAAAATTGTTACTTTTGGAACATGTTTCAAGTATGCAAGGTTTTTTATAAACAAAATAAAATTGAGCCCTGTAGTTGGTGTATGTAGCCACTTTTAACTGCTTGTATCATGTTACTAACTGGAAAATTGTCAGTGTGTAAGCATTTGGAACCAGAGCTGGTTTGCAAGCGGACCCACTAAGGAATTTTATCGAAGCACCAAGAATTGGTAGCAAAATGTGAAGAATATTGTGGAAAAGAAAAGAAAAGAAAACATATTATGCCTTGCCTTCAAAGGGAAATGCAACTATGAATCAATCATGTGAGACACAACACCCCCGATGTTTAAACTAGTACATAATTACAATTTTAGAATGGGCCTAAGCTCACACAATCAGCTTTGTAGATATTCATCAAGGATATGTTCATGTTCAAAGACTAAATTCTGGGGCCACAAATTGTGGTTTTGCAATGGGTATGAAACTTTATGATGAAAGGCTATCAGCCATGTCCACACTACACACCAAGCATGGATTGGATTTGCTCCAACTCAGGGGTTACTTACACTAAAATCTATACCTCTACAACTTCCGTTAATGCTTGTTTTTTAGGATGTTTAATGTACACTAATTATGTAACTAAAAATTGTTGTTCCATGTGATTTGAGTTACCAATGCTAACTCTTTTATACCTTATTGAAAAATTGGATAACTCTAATTACATTTGAGTTATTTAAAAGAATTTATTGGACCTTTACATTATACTAACATAATAATATTCAAATTACCATTTTGTCTTTTCCATGCGTGATACATCATGCATGAATGCTTGTATCATGCACATGGAAAAGACAAAATGGTATTTGAGAGGATTTCTTACTCAATATGAAAGAAATCCTTTCAGCCAGAAAAGAATTTAAGAAACTTTGAGAGAGAGAGAGAGAGAGATAAGAGTTGAAACTTGAGATAGACTTTGAATCTCATACTGAACTGGCATTTTCTTATATTAGACAATCTTAATGAGTATCATACAAAGCTTGCGAGTTGCAAGTTTAAAGAACACAAGAGAGGTTAAGAGGGGAAGGGCGGGGGGACCCAAGAGACCCACATGAACAGCAATGACTTTGTTTGGAATTTCAAGTGTCTCTCGTCACTTCTCTTATCTCATCTCTCTTACCCACAGAAAGGAATTTGGGTATAATAAATTATACAGTTTTGTAGTTGCATACATGAAGCTGGCCCCCACCCAGAAGTCATCAAATCTTGGCATCACAACAAAGTTTTGTTGTCATCCAAAAAGTCTAGCTGAATCTTTACTTGGGAAACTAGACAGGAAGTTGCGGTACCTACAACTGATGGTTCAGCACAAAATAATTAGCAAAAGGTCTAGTTGAAAAAACAAAGAAACTTTCATTGATATTTGCCAAAATTGTTGAGAATCAAACTCTCTCTCTCAACCAGAGAAAAACACTATTTATTGATTGTCCCAACCATTTAGTTATTATTACAAATACACAACAAAAGTTGAACTTTGCATTGTTGTTGTTCCTTTTATGCTGAAATTCTGGAAAATTAAATTTGAAACTGACTAAACTCATAACTCTATAGTACACTACAAGCCACATAAAGATGCACAAGAGAAAGGAAAAAACAGTTGTACACCGAAAAATGCACAAGTGAAAGAATCCCATTCACAAATTGCACAAACTTGTTTGATGTAATAATTCTTATAGCAGTTGGCCTACAATGACCCACGGGTATCCAGTGCCACAAAAGACGAAGAAGAACAGATGCCAACACCGACCAAACCAGATGGAACACAAATTTCAACTTGGAGTTGACTCTTGTTCAACCTCATCATAAAACCACCTGAGCAAGCCATTTGACCTTAGAAATTGCTTTACAATAGGAATGAACCATGATGATGATGGTGGTGGTCACTTGTGCTGCAAATGCAAAGCTCTCAAAAGGACCCACCCACCCAACCACCCACCTTCCTAATTTCTGAGCTTTGGAGTCCGAGTAATCTAAAATCAAGGACACCCAACAACACTCATGGCAGCTGCATTTGCATTCATCCCAACAATTTTAGTTGAGATGATGGTTTGAATTCATCTAGATATGAACAAAAAAGATGATAACAAAATTCAAAACATTTTGGAGCTACTAAATGATATCATCTATGGAATTTTATCGTTGATTCATGAATTTAGAATTGGAACATTGTTGAAGATCCGGGGAATTCACCATAATTCTCATCACATGTGATAATGACAAGTCAAGAGAGATTTTGAAACAACAACCACTTTCATCAACCTAGTTGAATTGAAAAGGTTGGGGATGTGATGTGCTTGAGCTATTCCCAGTTATGTTGAAGATGATAACCTCACATTTCAATTTAAAATAATTAAAAACATTAAAATTTTGAAAGGCAAAATGTCAAAGTTTTTATTTCAATTGAACTTTTTGGAAACCTTGATAAATGATGTGTTATTGGGAGATATGAGGAACAAGGATATTGATAATGCATAATTTGTGAGAAATAAAACAAGTAATTCCAATTTAACAAATAATGTTATGAGAAGCTAAGTAGTTCTAAAGGATGAACGTGCGCTAAAGATATGTTTTTGTGGAAGAACATGAATAGGCAAATATTAACTTAAGGGTATGTTGAAAAAAACTTTACAAATTATGTTTAAAGAAATGGTGGAACCACAAAAGATCGTACATAAATAGGTAGATATTGCCACCAAGACCCAAATGAAGATTTCTTTTCTGGGAATTTTAATTATAAAGTTACATGTGTCATCCACCATCTCCCCCTCCATCCCCCCCCCCCAAATCATCCCTATTGGTTATGCTTGTGTCATCCATTCCAACACCCTCATCGTCCTTTCAATGCTCTCATTGTTCACCTCATCATCTCATCATTCATTTGTTGCCAAACTTGTTAGGTATTTAGTGTAGGATTGTTATTTGTTGACCAATGTGTAATTTCCAAGGTTATGTTCCTTCTAGAAAATTTGCAAAGAAGTTTAATCACATGAAATTTTGTGCAAACAAAACTTGTTACAATACACACCCACCTATTGTTGATACAAGTTTTTTGTAAGACACAGCTCATCCATTAAAGCTATGAGAGAAATGTAGAGAAAAAAGGTTGGTGGAATGTGTGTACAATTGTGAAGGTAGATCAAGGATTGCTATTAAATAATCAATGGCTTACAGTTATTGGGTATCTGTACTTGTTGGGCAGTCTTCACAGATGTGGCCAATTGCTTTGAAAGGGAATGATGTGGCCTCATCCTAGGCCCTTTATTTTGGGAATAAACCCACAAAGTTCATAAGTTAGAAAACCAATTAAGAAGAATATAGAAAACTGTAAAAAGAAATGGAAAAGACACTATGAACCTCCACAAGGTAGCACCTAGTTTAATGTAAACCACCTCCCCCCCCCACTTAACCCTTTAATACTCAACACTCACTAGGGTTAGGTTTTAGTCTACTTTTTAGATAAACCTAGGTTCTGGGGTTTGGTTCATAACCTCAGTTGGGCATCCACTCTCTCATTCTACAAGATTTGATGTTCCATGTGAACATCTCATAAAAATAGTATGCTTCATAACCATGCACTCCCCCCATGATCTTATCTTCATTGTCTCATTCTGAAGCCAACCACCCATCTCTAACCTTGGTTAATTTATTATTTTAATTCCCATGGTTGCAACTTAGTAGGTAACTAACTACCTTTTGTGAACCCCTTTGGTCTTGAAGGAAACAGACACCTGATTTTGTTGTATGTTTTATACTTGGAAGTGGTAGGGGGATGGGAAGCTAGTAAGGAATGTAATTGGGATCCAGGGTTTATACTTAGACTCAGTTTCCATGTAGCCCACCCAGCCACTACATCCAAGGAATGAATTTGTGGAGAAATAGTGGGAATAGGTTCACATGTAATCTCAACTTTTTTCCACCACACCATTGTGCCATTGTGTTTTGGCGATTACCTTTGTTCCTTTCACATGGACTTCGGTTTTGGATTGTGGTGTGCCACCTTGGCATGTGTTAGTAGCAAAAATAAAATAAAATTAGGGTATCATTGGAGTCTACTAGATGAGGGTCCATGACTAACCATGCCACCCTAAAAGTGTCCCCTCAAAAAATAATTTTTTTTGAATGGGTGTCACAATTCACATGAAAACCTCACTTGATCACTATTTTTCACAAAATACTTTGGTGGGTGGGCCACATGGAAATTGATCCTTATTGATTGTTGACAAGGTCAAATGACAAAGATGATGGAGTCTAGACATCCAAAGTTCAAAGGTTGTATGTGAATTCTTTTGTGTTTTTTAGGTCATATGAGTGTCATGGATATCATATTGGTTATCTAATATATTGAGCGAATGAGCTTTTTTTAAAAAATTGCACATGAATCACGGGGTAGAAATTGGGAACCTTCCCTTGAAGGAGTGTTTCTTTTTTTTTCCCTCAAATTTTGTGATATGGTTGAACTTTGAAATGATGATCATCCATTATATGACTTAGCCAAATATGACTATGAACAAGATATGAAGATAAAGGAATTTAAGTATCCTTATATATTTCTACCAATGTTCCTAGTTTTTGGATTTAAGCAGGTTGAGGTCTAAGATATAAGTTAAGTTTTAAGGTCCTAAAATCAAAGGCTTCAAGTTTTGTTTAAAAAAAAATTCAAACCTAATCAAGCAACCAACTTCTTAAAAATTGAATTACAATAGGAATGGGGAGTGCTACCCCCTTTAAACTAGTTTAGGTTTTCAAGGTAATTAAATACGACTTTATTACAAAAACTACATATTGTACTCCCTGGGCAACTTTGACGTTAATTATATTATTTTGAAAATTGTCAAAAATTTCAGAAAGTACATGATTTTTTTGTTGAAAATGATCAAAACCTTAATCTATGTATGTCAAAATTCTGAATTGTTCATTGGGTAGTTGAAATCTTGCATGCTACAAGTTTATATTGTGCAAAAACCAAAGCTTGAGAGTATTGCACGCTACCCATTTGAAGAATAATTTTTAAATTGAGTTTTAGGGTTTGGAGTGCACATTGCTCCCTAACTTGGAGCACTTAGGTTGGAATCATGCTTTGTCATTGTTGAACCATGCAACTTTGGATTGTGTAATTTAGTAAATGATATGAAAGCTTGACATACCCATGGCTTTTGAAAGAGGTACCCTTCTCTCATCTTTTTGGTTGTAGCATAACAACCGTGCTTACCATGTGAGGTGATCTTTTGTGTTCCTTCATCATCAACAACCATGGATAAGGGAACATGTAGGTTTGTGGTGACCATCTAAATTGGACAATGTGTTTGGATGTTGTTGTAGGCTCAAAGACACACAAGTCATCTAAAAATATGTTTGCATAAATTTTAACACCTGCATGGAAATGTGTAGTGAAAAGCCAATCATATCCTCCAAGCAGAATGTCAACAAGTATGAATAAATGGTTTGTGCTTGTGCATGTGAGTAGGTTGTTGTTCCACATTCATTGTCACCAACAAGTTTAATGCTTTAAGAGATATAGGCTAAAAAACATTAGGGAAAAAAAGGTGGAAGGAGGATATGAGCTAAAATTCATGAGTTTTCTACTTCACCTTATAATACTGTTGTTGTTTTCTAATTGTTAGATCTCTTGATATTGTTGCACGTGCTAATGTTAATGTTATGTTGCACCTCTTATTGTTGTTGCACTTCATGCTACTGGTGTGCCTGTTCCAATTAGTGTGCATGTTGTTATTATTGCACTTCTTACTAATGTGTTAGTGTGTTAATGCACTTTCTATTGTTTCCATGTGTGAATTTTTAATACTGCATTTGTTGTTGTCATGCATGTTATTTGTTGTTATTGCACTTGCTACTGATGTTACTATTGGTGTGTGTGCTAATGTGTTGATGTGCTTGTTGTTGTTGTTGCACTTGCTACTTTTGCCACACATGCTATTATTGTTGTTTCATTTATTACTATTGTTGTGTTTGTTATTACTAATGCGTTTGTTAGTGTGTTGGTGTGCTTGTTACTATTGTCATGCTTGTTGATGTTGTTAATGTTGTTGTTGTGTTGGTTGTTATTATTGCACCTGCTACACTTGCTTTTTAAAAAATAAATCTTTCATGTTAAGTCTTATAACTTTTTTTCACAAATGCTTGTGCAGTTGGGTGTAAGCAAGATAAAATGAACAACTTGATCTCCTTGTCAAAACTAGAACAAGTAGATTTTAAATAATAACAAAACCCATTATAGATTTGTGGAACATTGAATGTTTTCATTTTAATGACTAAATATGATATATGTTTACCCTAATGTGCATTGATTTTCATATTTCAAATTATAAAAGTAGGTTTTAGTAGGTTTTTCAAAGTAAAAGTAGCTTTTGTCATCTATTTTTCATTATGGGCTTTTAGATTCAAGTAGGTGTCAAGTAGGTTCTTACAAAAAGGAAATAGATTTTTGGATTGATGACTTGCTCAAACATATGTTGGTCTTCATTTCCTAACTTATTACATATCAATTTCATTAAAATTTCTAACTAAAAAGTAGGTTTGAACACATATTTTTTAGTCGGTTTCAAATGTATTTTTTTTATTTACTTTTAAAATTCATTTGCTTTTAATTTTCTTAAAACTAGATTCTTATAAACATAATAGAGCCAACTAATGCTACTGGACACATACTTCCACCTAATTTGATGTTACTTTATGGTAGTTATATGAAAGGCACAAGGTTAAAATGGAGATGTCTACTTTTTTGGTGTACTTTATCTTGTTTTGACCCAATTGTGTTTGAAGTTATGGCTAGTGTTTGTTGTAAGCACTGCTCCATGATGGTTGTAATTTCTTCTAGATGTTGGGTTAGAATCATCCATAACGTCAATTGTTTTTTCAATCTCCAACATGATTATAAACAATGGATTTGTTGTATTGGTCCCCAATGCTACAAATTGAAAGTCATCATCCCAAACCCTTGTAAGTCCTATTTTCTCCCAACCTTTTATCAACATAATTTCATTGCTTTCACCTCTATCAATGCTTGATGTAACCAATCACAAAATTTGGGCTTCAAGTTGTTCATTTTGAATCCACATGAATATTTGCACCCGTGTCAATATGTGAATTGATGATGTTTATGGTCCAACTATTGAAAGTCATCTTGAATGCATGTTTCAAAAGGTGTTGTAAAATCATGTCTATAGGTTGTAAAACAGTTGTACAATTAATTGGCACATAAATCACCAAGATGTTTGAATGTTTTATTTCATCCAACCTAAAAACTCTTTGCTTTTGTGGACCTCAAACAATCTAGCAACCAACCATTTTTTTATAATTTGGCAACCTTTGCTACTAAATTTGATTGTGAAGATATGGCATCATGATGGTGTTGAAAAACTATTTTGTTGTTTCCAAGTTAGACCAGTGGTTATCACTAAATGTCAAATCCGATCCGTTTGCAATACACTTGGTTTTTTTTTTTGCATTGTTAGGTCATAATGATTATCTTATGGTTCTTGTAAATACCATTTGAAACAGAAGCAAATTACCATTTGTTGTTAGTGATGTTACTATAGTCACCTGTCTTTTATCTTTTACACCAAGCACTTGAATCTATTTGGTTTTTTTATTTTCCCATGTTCTCTCTCCAACAATAGGTACGACATGCATCCCTATCTGGTTTGGTCTATATTCTCAAGAAGGCATGGTGGACTATTGTTGGTCTTGGTAAGATAAAGTACGTGGTATGCCATGAATTTTCCTTGTTCCATTCAATCCATTACTTGTAGCTATAATGGTAGCCCTAAAGTTATAATTCATGTAAATTTTTTAAAACTTACGTGTCCATTCATTAGTGACGTTAAATCCTCTAGGTGTGTCACGAATCACATTTGAAGGGTGAATGCATGATACAATGGGTCAATATTGGTAGAAATTACACTCTTTATAATTCCATATAAAATTCTTTAAAATGATTCAAATGGACATGGTGGTTATTTTTTAGAATATTATTATCTTATTATTTGAATAATACATGTTGAATCACCTACAAACCTTCCCAAATCTATGTGAAAACTTAAATTTAACGTAATTGATGTCATTATTAAATTTGGAAGTCTTAAAAAAAAACCCACCAAGTCCATATGAATAATGACCCATGTAAAGCTTTCAAAAAAATGCTTTTGGGACAAAAAAGTTGAAAAATAAACAAAAATTTCAATTCATATGGACTTATGAAAATATGGTCAAATTTTAACCTTTCAAAAGTCTTTAATTATTAAACGGTCAAGATTTTTAAAGAAAAGATTCTTCATATGGGTTTATCATCTTATATTACATTATATATTGAATGCCAATAACAAATTTGGAATGTGAGTCAATATAACTTTTTTCATTTTGTGATGTTCCAATTAAACGAGCAGTCCATTTTTTGATTTCAAAAAATCATTATTATTAACTAATGATTTTTTATCAATAAATATCCACATAATTCTTTTCATAATGAAGTTGTTAATTTAGATCCAAGTTCCAATTAGTAGATATAAGGATATATTAATCACCATATGCATTTGAATGTAAATGGTACCTAGGGAAAAAACACCATTTGTCACAAAGATGAGCCATTGTAGCTTGCATTTACCCTAGAGTTAAGAATTGGATCATCCCACGAAATATGGGTTGTATAGTGCAAGTTGCTAGTGGCTATGCATCCACCCTCATTTTCTGCAACACGCTTACAAGCACATCCCTCAACTCAAGGTACTTTTCAAGGATAGGTAACTGATTTTTTTGCATTGAAATGCAAAGCCCATTTTCAGTTGTATGACTATAATTTGACTTTAGTTCTTTAGTGTTTGTAAACCACTCAACAATATTAGATTTACCTAGTGTCGTTAACACTTGAACATCTCGATTTTTTGTAAACATTTTGAAAAAAATGCAAAGCTTTAAATTAATTACCAAGGTATTTTTTGATTGCTTGCATGATTAGTGACTACAAATCTTATTGAAACAAATTGGTGTATTTTCCCATTTACTCCTTGTCAATCCCTTTGGAACTCCATCATTTGGTTTTTTTTTATGTTTCCATTTGGTTGTAGAATTGTTGTGAGCTTTTTTGGTCTTCCCATAGGTCGCTTCTTTGCCATTGGCTTGTTACTTCTTTCATTTTCTACTTGCTCATTCAAGAGATCAAAGGTTTCATTGCAAAATTATCTTTTTTTCATCTCTTGAAATGGGGTGAAACAACCATGTCAATAACTTCTATTGTGTATTTTTGGTACCACAATCACTAGTTCCACAATCCATGTTACTTACATTTGATGAGTTGCATGCTAAAAGGAATGGTAGAAGAAATCACTACACTTGAAAAACTAAGTAAATATCTACAAAGGAAATGCTCCAAAAACTACAATGCATTCAATGAGTTTTACATAATTAATGATACATTATCTCTATTTTTGAATGGTGTGCATTAGTTCAATAAACTAATATACACCAAAACAATATGTTTAGTTGTGTGTAATGGAGATGAAATTAGATTTATCTAAAATCAAACTAGTTCAAAATTCTTTCTGAAAATGATCACAATGAAAAGTTTTTAAAATCCAAAGAATTGGTCTCAAGAATCAAACCAAAAATTCCATCAATTTTTATTTTATTTTATTTAAACCAAGACTGAATGGTTTCTTTTCAAATCAAGAACTAGCCGGCACATTTGCTAGCTCTTGAAAATAATACATAAATTTAACAATTTTAAAAGAAAAATTAGAAATTTTGCGACTTGACAACTCAAAAACACTTTTGTTCAGCATTTAAAAAAAAAGCTAGCTGATGAAAATTTTCCATTAAAAAAAATGAAGGTGTGAGCTTGCACATCACATCTTTCTTTATCATCAAGTCGTGGTCAAATTTGGGGTTTGCATCTTTAGAAGCTAATTGCAAAGAGCAGAAATCGTTCATTTAAGATGATGAAAACCCAATACAAAGGACATGATTTGGTGTACAAATGGTTGAAAGGAGAATTCAATAATCACTCCTTGACTACCCAATAGTACTCAAAACTTCTACAAAGAGCCCAATTCCCAACTGAGTTCCTCACTTCAATTGAATGCTTTCACACTGAAGTTT
>Ga0209208_10009266_pt1 | contig 12967 bp, 10 predicted proteins | sample S1TSphfallax_3_FD_187694 | JGI IMG/M metagenome (GOLD analysis project Ga0209208, IMG submission 187694) | Host-associated microbial communities from peat moss isolated from Minnesota, USA - S1T2_Fd - Sphagnum fallax MG (SPAdes) (version 2) | ecosystem: Host-associated > Plants > Peat moss >...
AGCTGACAGAAAACCAAAGAATGGCACACTATGAATGCACATGTTGTAGAAACCAAATGATATTAGAGGTTCAAGTCTGTTCATGGAAACTTATTGCCACCTTCTAAGAAATGATGTAGGAAATAACTGCCATGCCACAGTGGCTTTGCAAAAAGAGGGTATACAGTAGTGGGTGTAAGATGTAAGTACCAAGACCAAGTTGGGCATTTTGACACCAAGTTATCGCCCGCCTCAACAAATTCGTCAGGTGTAAGCACACCCTTCTCTTTGAAAGCTGATACGGTCCGGGGCCCTGTCATCCTCTCCACCGCCCCCTTAAGAGCCTCATGGAGCCTCTGTGACAGCACCATCTCTTGGGTGCTCTTGATTTTACTATTGTTCCTCTGGTATCTTTATTGTCACCTGTACTTCAGTCTTTTGCCCTATCTTTTTGCCCCCATCTGCATAATACACTAATGAGAAAACCTATCAGATGTCACAAAAACTCTTTTGCAGTAAAGTGCTAACTAAAATTACACTAGAATATATTATGTCCAATCTCAAAATTTTATCGACCTAAGGTAACATTATGCTTGCATAAATTTCAATAGTTGATATATATATGCCTCATACTAGCCAAAAATTAGCTTGGTATCCAATACCACAACCAAACTCAAATGAAAATTCTAAAAAATACCCAATACCTTGACCATGCTTGTATGAAAAATTTATAAAATACTAAGACCAAGGAAATACAGCCTCTCAACTCTCTCTTTATACATTTCTTGTCACAAATCTTGTACTTGTTTGTGACTAGTATGAATTACAAAATGGACTCAGTGGTGCCTTTGCTCATATTTCATGTAAAAGACATTGGCAGATTTCCACCTTTCAGCATACTTCTGAAAAGTTTTCACTTTAGTTTCAAATCAAATGGCTTCTGACACCTTCTGGCCTCATATCATGAACCCTGCAATTTTCAAAAAAATTGCAGACTTCTGCTGAATTTCTTATGGCCTTAATACAAAGTTGCTTCCCAAACCTCCTGGCTTTTCAACAAAGATTTCACAAACCCTAAAAGCTGCCAAACAAACACCCTAGCAGAAATTGTGGTGTGCAGATAGGAGCAAATTCCACTGAAATTCTTAGGCCGTGATGCTCCACCCTTTCACTAAATATTTCACACAAAAACCCCTTCCCAGAACTTCAAGTCTACTCAAAACATTTCAAAATCCCTAAAGTTGCAAAACAGATAGAAATCCTTACCACAGCTTTTCAGCCTACAGAAAGCAAAGTTCTACTCATTCATCGGAGCCTCGTTGTCCTTACCTTTTCAGTAGTGTTTTCCAACACAAACATCCCTTGCCACAGTTCGTCTCCTCGTCAAGATCTCACAAACCCTAGAGCTGAGAAACACAGAAAACCACTCAACAAATTGCAAAAAAGACCCGATTTCCAAAACACGACGGTAGGACTTTCATATGGAAAGTAGGAATTACCTTCCCACACCTTCTTGCCAGACCTTTTGAGAATTCTCAGAAACCCTAAATCTGCTGCAGCAGCAAAACGGGAACCATCCTTACCGCAAATTGCACGGCGAATTTTTCAAAACAAAAGCTGAAAATAGGGTTCCACTAGAAGTAGACGACGACTTCCATACACTGAATTCATTTCCAACTCCGTTCTCGGACTTCATCGACTCATTTCCCCAGAAAACACCCGACTGAAACAAAAGCAGAAATTCTTACCAGAAATCGAAGTCTGCACATCAAAACTGTCACTTAATGCATCAAATCTCGTTGCTGTGGAGCTTCTCGCCCCTATCAAAAATTCTTTTCGCATACGCCAGTCATCCCGAATGCTTTCGCAAATTCCGTGAACGGCAACTGCAAGTGAAGTGTGCGCATTGCTGCAGCAGTAAAAGCTTCAGAAACCCTAAAACCATGGCACAGTGTGTGAAAAGAGTATGAAGGAACTGGACAGATTCGAGGTTGTCTTTTCGGAGTGCGCTTTCATAGAGTAGACATTCATCCATAGACTATACAGATATGGATGACTATCAACGAATGTGAATGAATGAAGATGAATGAATTTCATCCATGAGTGTCAAACACCATTCATTTGCTCCAAAATGGCTTTCAAATATGTAGTATTATGTGAACCACATTATCATTAAAATAGTATCAAACACTACTCATTCATTAATGTGGATGAAATCAATGCATATTAGAAAGGTCATAATTTAGATCATTAAACATGTTTCAATTGCATGAAGAATCAAAGTTTTTTGAGGATTTAAGATTGGTTTAAACTACTTTTAAAAGGATGGCTTCATTTGGTTTATAAATGATCAAATTCTTACATGAAATATTTTCATCTCTCTCTTAAAATACAAGTTTCCTTCAATAGCTTAACACCTAATTTTTCACACAATAATGATCAAGTTTCTAGTTGATGGCTTGCCATTTATTCATTTGTGGTTGCACATTGTGTGGTTTGTCACTAGAGGCTATTTGAAAAGTAACTACAATTTGGATTAAGATGGTGTTACACTTGCAACATACTTTCATCACATTTTGCTTGAGTTAAATATTGGTTCTTTCAGAAATGGGTTTCTACTATAAGTTCGATATGGGTCAAGAAAGAAAAAGGTGAATTCAAGGAGCTCAATTTTGAATACGAAGGATGAACAAGAAAAGATGAATCTAGGCCAAGACTCCATTGATTAAGTGGGCAAGCCAAATCCCAAAATCCACATGAAATACAAAATGACATGTTTGTATAGATTTCAAGCTATTCACTTTTGCAAGTTGAACATTTGTTGGAACTTAAATACCCAACAAGACTACTCCAATGAATGGAACCTGAACAAAGATCTACATAACTACACAATAGTCTAAGAAATTATCACCAACTTTTGACAACCTTAAATTCAACAACTATTTATGTTGACTATCACCTAAAGATGAATCATCACCTTTCATAACCTGTGGTTGCCTTCTAGTTGAGATAGATTCAGCAAGAATGTTGCCCCCAACATTTTTTTGGTTGCTTTGCCTTGGGATGCCATGGAAGCTTCTGCTTAGAGCCTTGGCTTTCTATGTGTTTTCCCATCTTAAAAATTAGAGCTTTACTAAATGGGGTTTCTTGCATGAAATTAACCAAAAACCCTTTCTTTCCATGCTAAATTTGAATTGGATGTGGGGTATTTCTTTTCTAGAAAGAGTATCAAAATTGCTTGTTTCCTCAATTTAAATCATCAATGCACCTTTCTACAGCATCATAAGTTCCTTGATTGTTATTTGGAGTTGTCAAGGGCAATGTTGTCTCCACAAGGACACCCAAGGGTTTTCTAGGTTAAAACATGGTTTATTATTCAACAAAATTTGATGGAATTTAAAACTTGAACCCATAGAACATGGCCACAATAACCAAATAAAAGGTGGCATCATTGGCTTTTGGTTCTCCATGTTGCATGAAAGTTGAGGCCCTTACAATTGTGGAAAATAAAATATATAATGTAAGCAACATTGCCAAAAATACATGTTCAAAAGGTCCTTTTGAAAACATACATGAAAATGTGCCAAGGAAGTAACATAAGCAATGAATTTATCAATGAATTTACATGAGTTTGATAATTAATAGTCAACCTATATAAAATTCATTATACTGAAATTTGTGAACTGTGTATGCAAATTTATCAAATTTCATAAGTTTCACAAAGGAAAAACCCAAATAGTTCTTGCATGTAGAATTGATAGTTATCCAAACATGATAACAATCAAATAACAAATATAAAAAAATTATGACACTTAACATCAAATTCAATATCAATCGTCTCAGACATGTGTACATCAACCAAGTCTAATATTGGTTTTGCGCAGCCCTATAAACAACCTTTTCCTTCCATTACAAGCATTTCATGAAAATCACTACAATGCGTTTTTTTATGGTGGCACCTACAATATGTTTTTAGCTTGTAATGTCACAGACTTAAACTTTGATGGAAAATCTACATCAACATCATCAGTTGGTGAAGCTGGAGGTGTAAATTTGCCTACATTATCTACACATGAAGCTAAACCCAAATGGCTAAAACTTATCACAACCACTATGTTTTATCTTCTTTTAATAACAAATGTGGAACATAATGGTCCTTGAATGATGCAATGCACAACAATTGAATTACTATCTAGGTCCCTTGACAAAATTAAATGGATTGTTAGGCAAATGAATCACATGCTTACCACATGACACAAATGATAGAGCTCAAAGGAATCCTAAATGTTTATTGAAACACTCGATTCATGGCTGCAACAATTATTAACCAAAGTACTTGATTCGATAATAAAGAAATAACTTGATCCTTAGCATAATAGTCACTTCATGGGCAAAGGAATAAATTGGTTGACAAATGATGAAGGATACATAAGGCAGAAGAGTTAGTTGTTCATTAAATAAACATTTGGTTCATAAGCAAAAGATTAGATTCATGTGCCATGTAAAATAGTCAATTGCTTAACCAAGCAATCAATTCATGGGCGTAGGGATTTTATGTTTAACCAAACATTCAACTCATGGGTTAAGGAATTGTCTACTTACAAAAAGGATTAAAGTGATTGGGCAAAGGAATCAATTGTTTAATTCAAACCATTAAATTCATGAACTTGGGCATTTTGTGTTTAGGAAAGGCATTGAACTCGTGGGATTAAAACATCAACTACTTATCAAAGGACTAAAATTAGTGTGAAAGGAATTAGTCATTTAATAAAGCACTAAATTCATGGGCAAAGGGGTTATGTGCTTAAGAAAACACTCAACTCATGGGGTTAAGGAATAATCTACTTACTACAGGACTGAAATCAGTGCCAAAGGAATCAATTGCTTAACAAAGCAATGAATTCATGGGCAAAGGGATCATGTGGTCAATAAAGCACGCAAATCATGCAAGTAAAAGAATCATCTACTTACTAAAGGACTAAAATTAGTGCCAAAGGAATCAATTGTTTAACAAAACAATGAATTCATGGGCAAAAGGATCATGTGCTTAACAAAACACCCAAATCATGCATGTAAAGGAATCATCTACTTACCAAAGGACTAAAATCAATGTTAAATGAATTAGATGTTTTACAAAACATTTGATTGAAAGGAAAATGACTAAATGAATTACTTAATTCAATAATAAAAAAGAACTAAATATTTTAAATGGAAATGAATTGGTTATTAGATTTTTCATCTTGACTAAATAAGTAATAAACCTTTGATGAAGGATTTTCTCATTTGAAAATTTTGATAAAAGCCCAAGACTTTTAGATATAAAGTAACTAAATGCCAAACACCTACACAAATAATGTAAAGGAATCATCTACTTACTAAAGGACTAAAATTAGTGTTAAATGAATTAGATGTTTAACTTAATTCAATACTAAAAAAGGAACTAATTATTTCAAATGGAAATGAATTGGTTATTAGATTTTTCATCTTGACTAAATAAGTAATAAACCTTTGATGAAGGATTTTCTCATTTGATAAATTTGATAAAAACCCAAGACTTTTAGATAAAAAGTAACTAAACGCCAAACACCTACACAAATAATGGGAAATTCAGCTCTAAGAATGAGACTAGTTGAGGACCTTAAGGAGATTAAAACAATATATATTCAAACAAAACAAACTATGGAGTATGAGTTCATCAAAATTAGAAAGATTCAAATTAACTTTGTTAAAGCATTGACAATCCAACATAATTACAATGACTTAATTGGATGAACAAAAATGAATGTGTTTTTAAATTTACAAGAGTCTCTTTGCACTAAACATTCATGTTTTAAAGCTTGTTTGAGGGAGTTACATAGGTTGTCCACACCAAGTTCAATAGTTGAAGCCGTCATCTACTCATATGGTTTTTCAAAACCTTAAAAAGCCCACCATTTTGGATGAAACAACTCTTTACACACACAACATTTATTATTTTCTTTGCATAAATGAGCTAAGCAAAAAGGGTGGTATGTATGCTTCTAGGAAGTAATAGCCACATCATAAGTTGTAAACCACCTTTTGCAATAACCATATGGCTTTAGAAGAATGTAAACTAAAGTAGAATCTTCATCAATAGGGGGGATAATGTGTAGAATTAAACTTAGGCCCAAAAAAAAAAAACCTCATACTTGCTACATTTCATCCAATTGTCGTTGAATAGCTTGAATTTCATGCTCTAGGTCTATAAGATCTTTTGATACCGACACAATGTCAAAATCAACTTTCCATATATTCAACTTTGTATCTTGGAAGGCATCTTCACCTTGCATTGCACTTTGTTGCTTATCTTCCAGCATAGTGCAAAAAATATCAAGTTTTTTTTCTAGGGTTTGGAGGTTTGCATTTACCACCTCCATCTCCTTAAACAAGGCCTCCTTTGAAGTAGCATCATGCTCAGTCATGCTTTCAATCTACAAACCCACATGTCATCAACCTTGAACATTAGACAATGATCTACAAGCTAAAATTGTTCAAGTTTTGCAAATTCACCCTAAATTTAGAATGATTCAGTTTATAGGTACAATATAATCATGACCCTTGCCTATTAGTTCATTGAGTTACTGGAAAAAAATTCAAACATTTGCTCATCAATATTTGAACATTATTGATTGTTTGTCAATAATTTCCTTTTGTCTGTAAAAAAAATGTGACTCTATCAACTTGGCTTTAATTTTTTTCTTGTGTGATTCCAAGTGATCAAGTTTCCATTTCACCTCAAATAATAACCCAACCAGAACTTCATGCACTTCTTAAACATGAGGTATGTCACTAGGTTTGACTCCAAAAGGACACTAGATGCCAACATTTGGGGATATCAAATTCCCATTTTCAAGGTCCTTCTAAAATAGAACACCATATTCTTGTTCCAAATGACCTTTCATACAATGAGTGACAACAACATCCTTTATACCAAAGGCCAAACCGACATTACTGAACTTGCATTGTAATTCACATACAAACCATGAGTTCATTTCCACTTTGTTATTTCCTCCTTTCTTAGTTTTTTTCTTGTAGTAGAAGTTGTTGGTTTTGCCCATTTTATGTTTATACCTTTCTCCTCGGCAATGTAACCTTTGACAAACCAAGATAAAACTCGTTGTTGGTAATGTTGGTAGTGCCATAACATTGCAAATACAAACAAAATAACTCCAACCTAATGTTGGGATCAAGATCAAAATTTGTGGTTCTAAGGACTTGTGATTCTCCAAAAACCTCTACGATGTCCTCATCAATCACATGCACACTGGTGATCTAGGTTTTGGGGTTCAAATTCTTGTTGCCCAACACTTTGACATATGCATAAAAAACTATTTTTTTGGGAGTTTGTAATCTGTTTTTTTCCCAAGTTTGGATTTCTCTCGATATATTTAAATTGTGTGGCGTTTTGTTGGACTTTGGAACAATTGATCACATTGTTGCTGAAATGAATATGGCTTTCTAAACCTAAAGCAAATGGGTCATGCCTAGATAAAATCAACAAGAACACATGAAAATACCTATTTATCCTTTCAAAAAAATTGACAATTCTATAGGAAAAATGATCCAACATTAGATAAAATTCATTAAAAAACTACATGGTTCTTGTCAAGATACAATACTCCCTCTTAAGGATAGTGTGAAAGATCGGGTGTTTTGCTTTGATGGCTTTTATTAAATAGTTTGCACCCATTTTTTTTCATTTTGTTCTTATGTTGCTTGAGCCATTACTTTTTGGTTTATTTTATCTTTTTCAAGTTTTGAAAACAACTTCATGTTCTTTTCATCATGTGTTGATGAGGAGTTCAAGTTCCTTTGAAATGATCAACTTGTATCATGAAGCTTCACCTTGAAGTTCCATCTTGAATATAAATTTTTACACCATTAACATGTGCATACTTAAGACTCAAGCTTATCCATTTTTGGAGGCGATTTGAGTTGTTGATGGTTTACAACTTTTTTTCAATAATGAATAGGTTTGTAGTTTCTTTTATAAGGAGAAAAAGAAATCAAATGTGTTTAGCACCTAATTTCTTGTGATTCATTGCTAGTTTTGTTTTTCATTATGGTATTTGGGCACGCATACATCTTATGTTGTTTGTGAGAATTTGTTCCATTGAAATTGGACAAATATGAAGCTACATATTGTATTTTTCAACATTGAGATTAACAAATGTGTATCAAAATTAAGGATGTGGCACCATGCATGGCTTTTGTCCCATGAAACAAAAATTTGTGATCTTACTTCTATTATTTTTCTGTTTTTGTTTGTATATATATGATTAGGCCTATGGCATCCATATTGTTAAAATGATGTTGGTCTTGTGACACTTGAATGGTACAGAAGAAAATGTTCCAGAATTTTGGTTCACAACAATGAAAACAAATGAAATTTTGGGCATGCAAGTAGGACAAAAATTTATACATTGATATTGTCTATGGGATACAATTTATGTGTAATATATGTAAAATATGTGTATCAAATGCTTGATTTTTCTTTTATGCACTATCACACATTAATGTTTGAAGTGTTTAGACATAGTTGACCAAGATTGTGTAATTTGTATATTGAAATTTTCTAAAGGTATTATGTATCAATATTATTTATTGAAATGTATATGTATCCACTTACACATTATATAAAAATATTATTTTTTGATATATAATTTTTCATGAAATGAAAATTTATTTATATTCCGTTTTTAATTTTATTTGGAAATATATGTCATTTTATTTGGAAAATATTTATTTTGTTGTTTGAAATTTATATTTTGTACAATAATTGTTATAAATGTAGTTTAGAAAACCTATCCATTTTAGATCCTTTAGTAGTCAATTTTTTATATAAAACCTTTTCATAAACCTCTTTAGGAAGACTTTGAAACAAAACATATTATTATAAATGTTTCATATTGAAATATAAATTTATTAATGTTCGTATTCAAATGTTTGTTTCAATATATATCATTTTGTATATCTAAAGGTGTTCAACACCAATCTTCATCTTTTGATTTCAAACGCCATAATTCACAAGTGGAAGTGTTCCACATTTTCATTCATTAGTATAAAATGCATTTTAGTTCACTTTGGGTTTCATTAAATTTTGAGTGAATTTAGACATTTTTACTTAGTGAAATTGTTTAACCCCCTAATGAATGGGGTCTAGTTGTTACAAACAAACAATGAATTGTTTTACTAGTACCTAATGAAATAAACTTATTATCAAATGAAATACAAATTTACCAAACCATTCACTTACTAATTAACTAACCAACATGGAAATCAATTAAAAATTAATTATTTAATATATAATATTATTGATAGTTTCATGATTTTTTTAACCTATGACTTATCGACACATGACACTACCTAAGTTAGGTTAAAAACCTAACCTAGGTAGGTATGTCATGTAATTAACTTGAACACATATTCTTATAATTAGATAGGAAAGAATATTTAGTCACCATACCATTGTTCACCACACACATCACCACTCATGAAGTTTGATCCCTTGACCTTTGGATTGGGGGCAAGCACCTTTACCATCTAACCATCATAGTTGTTGTGATAATATGTCATATTACATTTTATTTATCAAATACTTTACTTTAAACATTACAAAAACATAAACTTTGAAAATTCATATCTTATTCAAATTTTGTTCAAATGAAATGATTCGAATTTATGTTTAAAAAAATTCAATAATGTACATAATTACATTTATTTCTTTTTGAAAGTTTAAAATCATTTGAACCAAAATAAAAATAAAATCATTATTCAATAACATTTTAATGACCATTCTTTTGATTTTTAAAAAATAAATGGATAAGATTTTTGTTAATATAATAATATTACCTATGCCAAATTACTTTCAATTATTATGTGACTTTTTTCATCAATTTAAATTATTTCAACCTACATTATTTATGGTTATTTATGGTTATTCTCAATTACTTTTGGTTATTCTATGTTATTTTTGGCTATTATAAATTATTTCAGTTTGGTTACTTGAAGTTATTATAAGTTGTTTTTGACTATTGAAGGCTATTTCACCTTAAATTACTTTTATTTACTATAAATTATTTCACCTTAGATTATTTTTGGCAATCATAAGCAATTCTAATATATGGCTATTAATTTATTTTTTATTAGGGCTATTGATGGTTATTAATGGCTATTGGTTCACATATAGATGTTATTATGCATTCATTGGTAAACAAATGTAGAAAAACACATTTTTTGAATGAAATTTCATCCCAAAGATTTTTTTCCTAGATTTAAATAATGTATATCAATATCATACACCATAAAAAAATTCATCCAAAAATTCCATCCACAACCTTAGTTTTGAAATATATATTCAAAATTTCAAACTCTATGATGGGTATTATTTTATCACAATTATATTCCATACATTCAAAATTTTCAATGTTTGTTGAATTTTTCAAAGTAATTGATTATATTAAATCTAAAGCTAATCAAATATCTTTAAAACAAGCAAGAATAATTTGAGATGTGATGTTCATACATTACCAAAAAAATTAATTGTAGAATGATTATACTTGTGACTACAATTTTGAGGGGGGTTTAATGTGCTTTCATCGAATTGCAAAGATTGCCAAACAAATGATGCAATTGGTATTTGGATTTGTCTTTCAATTATGCACATACAATGGACACTCCTTCGTATTGGGTATAGCAAAAGCTCCTCAAATTGAAATTGTGAGCAAGGACCAATGCTTCTAACTAAAAGGCAAACAACCATGGCTTTAAACTCATGATGGTTGGTCATCTTAGGTGCAAAGAACAATAATGCACTTTTTATGGTTTAGGTTTGGTCCCACATCTCAATACTAGAGATTCTAAGCTATTCCCAAGAGTCTCCATACCTACAAAAGTGCAATTGTAGGCCTTCCTGTAACATGCACACTACTTTGGATGTGATTGGTACTGGTACAAGCCCCCATACCAGGTGCAGGTGGATCTGTTGTAACTTTTAAGAGCATCTCCAATGATGCTCAGTATGTGACTCCAGATAGTTAAATTTATTGTGAAAATGTCAAAGTGTGCCGGTTTAGCCCAGGAAGTTAAATGTTTTGCACCAAATTCATGCAACTTGCCGTGGCTGGTAAAATGCGCAACACAGTTGTGCACCTCCAAAACAGAGTGTAATAAATTGGACCTAATTGCAGCTTAGTATTTTTGATTGCAGCTTAGTATTTTTGATTGGTTGATGATTGGTCCAGGTGGTTCGCTATTAGTAGTCCCCCACGTATATGCAGTTCCAGTTCCAGTTTTGTTGGTGGGGTTGCCCAAAAAAACACAGCTAAACTTAGACATTTAATTTTACTATCCAGAGTTAGATACTGAGCACCATTGCAGATGCTCTTATCTGCTTTTATAGGTCACCAAACACAACCTTACAAACTCTATCTCTCCTTTCCTCTCCTTTCCTGTCACCAATCACAATAAATTTACAAGTTCCCTAACTTTGAGTCACCTCATTTCAAGACCTCATTTCAAATCTGACTTTTTGAAGACCTCATTGCAGATCTGACTTTCTGGACGACATGGCCGCTTGTAGAGCCGGCATTCTTGGCCATCCAAATGGCTGCCTCCACAACCACTTTGCCAATTAGCTTGACCTCTTGGCAATTTGGCTTGACCTCTGGCCAGAGTTGGCTTGACCTGTGTTACTTGGCTTGACCTCTGGGCCAATTTCAATTGAACAAGATTGACATTTTTTTGGAAAACAAACAACCAATTGTTGCCTGAGAAAAACCATCACATTAAAATTGTATTCTTCTAAAGAGTTATTGCATAACCTTCAGAAAAACTGTGGGCGCAGTTCAGTGGTGAACTGGCTCTGCTCTTCTGTGGCAAATTCAAACCAGCAACAACTAAAATAGAACATGTTTCCATACAAAGTTCCCAAAAAATGACTTGTAGTTCACAGTCGTGCCTAGGGAGCATTCCTCAAGTGTGAAACCAAAGGAAAACTACACTATTCTGGAGTCTCTTGCTTTAAAAGCAGGCCAATTCACTGCTGAGGTTTGTTTCATTGGGAGATTTTCATCCCAAAGAGCTTTCTACAAATTTCTGACAACAAAGTAAAATTGTACAGAACCACAACATGCAGAGCCTCTGAAACATTGTGACTTCATATCTGGCTATTCTCCAAATGCTTCAGCAAGCTACTATCCACTTTGGTTCGGTCAAGAAAAAGATATTCCTGTGCACAAAAAGCTCCTTGTCAAACTGAGGAGCCCATACACAGCATTGGGACTTGCAGAAGAATAGACAGAATTTTGTAAGCTGGGCTGTAGTTTCATTTCAAACTATCCAGCAGTGTGTACATATAACATTGCCAGAGATCCATATTTCTATATACAACTGATGATGCATTTTCAACTTGGCATATAGGTACTAAGCAAACTCTCCAGCATCCCTCATATATAGGTACTGGAAAAGAGCACCTTGAGTTTTGTTTTACAAACAGTAGAGAAACAGAGATAGATATTGAGAAATTATTACTATGAAAAGTCAAGTACACCTGACTATATGGTCTTGGGAAGCAAACCGGGCATCAACTTTTCATGCCTGGAATTTTCCATCAGTCATGGGATGTCCGTATCAATGCATGGATGTAGCCAACTGCCATTATCAGAGACAAAATTGAGACAACGCCTGCAGGAAAAAACTTCCCTGAATTCCAGAATCGAGAGCCCATCACAATCAAAAGCGTAATTGAGACTCCTGCATCAACATGAACAGACCTCCATAAAATCAAATTTCCACAGGAAAAGAAAAAAAACCATTCTCTCTCTCCCCTCTCTCTCTCTCTCTCTCTCTCTCAATATATATATATATCAAGGTCAACATGGACTTCTGGATTTGCAGAGTGTCACCGTCAGGCTGAAAGAGAGTATCATTTCTCAACCCCATATCCAAACTTCTACTGTTGCCAGTT
>Ga0209208_10009267_pt1 | contig 12967 bp, 8 predicted proteins | sample S1TSphfallax_3_FD_187694 | JGI IMG/M metagenome (GOLD analysis project Ga0209208, IMG submission 187694) | Host-associated microbial communities from peat moss isolated from Minnesota, USA - S1T2_Fd - Sphagnum fallax MG (SPAdes) (version 2) | ecosystem: Host-associated > Plants > Peat moss >...
AAAATTTGCAAGGTGAGTAGAATGTAGTCATATGAGTGTGATGAAAAAAAGTGGGCATTTGGTCTTGACATGAGGGAAAATGAGCGATTGGTCCAAGTTGCACATACAATGAGCCTCTACACAAAAGCAAAGCAAAGAAATGCAAGTTTTTTTGCTACTTTGGGGCACATTATATGGCCCCAGCTCCCTCACAAGTTTCACTTGTAGGTCGGCTGGATAACAGAACTTGAGACACTGGAATTGCTAGACCATCTTCTAACGCTGTCAAAGCTCAAAAAAAAGGCTACAACTGAGCTTGAGAGACACCAATCTCTGGTTGGGCAGGGAGAAAAGGAATGAGGTGTCCCCTTCTTGTGTGACATGCCAATTTATTATTATTAGAAACAAATGGACAGAGCCCATTGCAGAAAGGAGCCAGTACACAGAGAAGAGGAGCCGTGGACATGCCAAATTTTGACATGCATATAGAGCATAAGAACCCAGGGGGCATTTCACAAAATGGAATGCTCCCCACCTATGAGAGTTTTGTTTTTCAAAGTGACACTCCGTTGGTTTTTTTCCCACAATACCTGATGAGTGCCCATCAGATACCGGTTGCATATTACATTGTGTAATGCCCTCAGCCATGGGCATTATCAGAATCAGGCCTGCCTCAGCTCTGCCTTGTGCAGGCCCTTATTCCATTAATGCCCATGCCCTTGGGCGTTACTCAATGCCTCCTTTGGAAATGACACTGCACATTGAAGAAGAGATTACAATACCTCAATGCAAGTGTAAATGGAAGGGGGGAGTGTTTTATGAAATGACGGCAACTTTAGGTAATGTTAAAGTTGTGAAGCATAGAATGCTTAATCTCAAAACCAAAAAAATTGTCACTCATCAGCCCTCAAACTAGTCAGTCACATGCATTCAGTTGCAGTTCAAAATTTCACAAGGAAAATTATAACATATCTAATAATAACAACACTCAAGGAAAATCTTGCAAAGCGGATCTTTTGATTACATAGTAGACCCCACCACATTTTGAACTGATCCAAACCCAAGCTGACCCCACCCCTCTCATTTGGTCCAATTCTATTGGTTCCATTTTCCAGGTTTGTTGTTTCACCATTTCCTTGCAATCAAACAATTCCAACAATAACCCCCAAACACATTGAATGCAAATGGTGAAACTCCACAAAAAGAAGCTCTGACCTAGCAAGGGAAGGAAGAAGAGTTAGACTCTGGAGGTCCTACCCGATCTTTATTTCAAAAAATAATCCCTCGTCAATGCCAAAATCTGGAATTAAATTTTTTTTTTTACCTCCTTCCCTTTCTGTTAAATTGTATTTGTGCTCTGTTGGTTGTCATCTGCTGCTGTCATTGCTCCTCTCCACAAAGATGGTAGGGGGGTGTTTAGCCTCTTGCCTCCTCTGCTAGTACCTCTGGGTGGCCCTACAAACAGTCAAAAACTTGCCCACGTTGGGAAAAAGGGCAGGGAACTAGCAAGTTAGAGCAATAAGGTGGATCCAACTACCTAGAGCCAGAGAAACAAGGAAGAAGTTGGGAAATTGGGAGAGAGAGGGGAAAAAATAAATAAATGAGGAGTGCAGGATGGGGCCAGGGATAAGCTCATTGGGAAAGTCCTAAAAGAGTACACTTATGGGGAGAGCACACAGCATTGTGGTGGGGCAGCTGTGTGCAGATACCCAGTTGCTAATAGGAGGAGATCAGTTGAGCAGATCACACTCTGGCTCATCTTATTCGTGCTGGCCATGCATACCGAGTTGCAGCATCACTAAGCTCGCCGGGTATCAGAAAACATGAGAAGTTGTACAAAAGAATTATAACTCCATGGTGAGTGCAGGGCAGTGGTTTTTTTGATAATTTTGTGTTAAAGCCAAAGTGGCGATGATTCACAGGAATATTTAGCCAAACTTTGGCCACAAGATAGATATGAAAGTAATTAAAAATATATCCTTGTACTTGAACCATGTGTAAGAATCTGGCGATTTTTCTTAAATTTTGATCGACTTCTGGCAATTGAAAATCTCAAAAGCACATGATTTTAGAACATTTCCTTCTTAATAATATAGCATTCTGGCTATGTAAAAAGGCTGGTGTAGGGGTGTTTATTAGCTAGCTAGCTACTGAAAAAACCAAGCTGCAGTAGCCTAGCCTAGCTTTGATGGGGGTCATGCATGCAGGGAGCGGCTCGTCAAAGAAGATGAAGCGAGTGGTCCCCGTTAGCTAGCTAGCTGTAGCTAAGTAATAAGGTAGATAGCAAAAGATAGAAGAGCAGCTAGCAGCAAAGGTGGGCAGCTAGCTAGGCAGCAGCATTAAGCAGCTGCTCACACTAGGTTAGTCACTTCGACTGTGCATTATTGCAGAATCAAGTCGCAGCAGCTAGTAGCTAGTGTGTGAGTGTGGATGGAAGCAGATAACAGGAGGGCTCGTGACTGGGGTAATTGGTAAAATGGTACGAGGAATCAGTCGTGTCTTAAATGTTCCCAGGCTTGCACATTAATATTATGTTCTGCTCCACCGGCGCCTCATGACGTGTCATTTGTTGTAGCCTAGGGGAGTTTCCTGTCCAAGTGGGCTCTCTCCACAGCCCAGCTCCCTCAGGTGTTCCCGAACCTCACGAGATCAACCCCGCTCACACAGGAACCTCAAGTCGAAGGGGTTGAGCCTGCCGGTGTTCCCAAACCTCAGGAGAGCCCAAACCTTGCAGGAACCGCAAGCCCTCAGATGTTCCCGAACCTCAGGAAAGCCATCTTGTACAATAACTTCCACCACGTAGACGACTCTCTTTTTATGGGAACAGCGGGCCGAACATATAAAAAATAGGAAGATCTCCCCTCTGGCATAACACCCTAGTGTTCTTCCTCCTAGGGGAAGATCCCTCAAAGTACACACAGAAATAAAAAGACAGTCCTTTCCTTTGTTGTTCACTGTTGTTGTTGTTGTTGTTGTTACTGGAGTCGGGACCAGTCTAGGTGGTACTTGTTACCGTAAGTGTATTGCTTTTTTTGTTGTATAGTATAAGTGGTACTTTGTACCACCACCGCTGCCCTAGCTACTAGCACCTGGCTAGCTAGCTAGTCATGAGACACATCGATCCATGATCCTAGTAGAGTACTAGCTAGCTACAGAGCAGGTTTTTGCATCAACGTCAAGAGCTAACTAAGCTTTACTACAGCTTAGGTCTACTTGCTGTTTTTCTAGAAACAACGATCGTCTACTGCTGCTGGCTTTGCGAATAGGACGATGATTGCGTTACTACTACTTTGAAAGTAGTGCCATTAGTCCCTGTAGTGGTGAACTGAACTAGTTTGCTGCAGCTAGCTAGTGTTTTCATGCTGACAGAAACAACCAGCTTCTGCAGCCCTGGTGAGCGCGTCGCCGCTTTCGGTCTTGACTTACGTGAAGTTTAGCTCGATCGTATGTCTCAGCGCCTTCTTCTTGCAGCAAACGGATCTTTACTTTATTTTGGTTTGGTGGCGGATTTTTGCTAGATTTGTTGTTGCTGGGTTGTTTACCTTTTTTCCGGCTTGATCTTATGAACTTGGCGAGTGAGCTTCTTCATCACGACGGGTGGGGTGGGGGATCGGGGATGATGCACTCATGGTTTGTGTTTTTGTGGCAATGTGGGTCTCTTAATGCTTGCTGGGTGAGCTGCATGAGCTGCACAGCTAGTTTTGTTGCCTCATGATCGATCTGGACAACCAGCTGCAGCTGCAGTACTTCTGAACCAGCTTAGTCTTGTAGCCTGCAGCTCTGAATCCAGTTTTCGCAAGTGTACGTTCCAGTGAGCTGCCTGATTCTGAGCTTCGTGGGTCCTGGGATCAGCTCTCGATCTTTTTTACAACTCATCATCCGGAACCTGCAGTAGAATATTTAGGACTAGTGGATCAGGACCTGGGCAGGAGTAGTAGAAGTTGGTAACTAGTTCGGGAGATCAGTTGCCCCGGTAAACTACAGCAGCAGCAGCATCAGCAGCAGCTGGGTTAATAAGACTGATGGGGTTGTATGCTGCGGCTCATGACTGGTCGCGGGTTGCAGGAAGCGCATCTGCATCACTCCTGTGTGGACGGGGGGCCGCTGCCGAAGGCATGAACGAGATGGCCGGGAGTACGCAGTTATACCAGCTGCAGCACAGCTCTCTCGTGAGTGGGAGCCGCGCTCCGTTCACGTCTGGCCAGTGGGCGGAATTTGCGCACCAAGATCTCATCTTCAAGTACATGATGGCCGGCTTGAATGTTCCGCAGGAGCTGTTGAATCCCATCTGCAGCAGGAGTACTGGGCCAGCCGGTCTGATGAACAGCATGACCTCCTCCTGTCACAACGCTGCAAACCGTGAGCTTTCCAACCGCTCCTCTAGTGTACTGATCTCGCTGAACGTTCTTGCGTGTTGCAATGCAGCAGGTCATGATCCGCGACATTAGTAATGTGGTATTGAATTTACGCATGTTGTTTATGATTCCTGCATTCCTGATCCGCCGATTCAGAAGCTTAAACCTCCTCTCTAATCTCTCTGTGTCTCTTGTTATCTTCTTCCGTGGCTTCATCAGTGAGGTGGGGACCAGCCATACACCGATCCGGAGTGCAGAGTAATACAGACCTCGAGCCAGGGCGTTGCCGGAGAACGGATGGGAAGAAATGGAGATGCGGACGCGATGTGGTTCCTGACCAGAAGTATTGCGAGAAGCATGTGCACAGGGGCCGTCAACGGCCACGCAGAAACGCGGTCGAGCTGGGGCCACACGCAGCAGCTGCAGCTACGGGCAGCTCTCCGTCCGCGACATCGTCTTCATCGGGAGCTGCAGCAACAGCCGTTCATGTTTCAGCTGGAACCACAAATGTGGGACCTATTCGCACCAGCTCGACGACGTCCGGCGGCGGCACATCTGGCTCCTCCTGCTTCTCCCTTAGCAGCTGCTTGCAGCAGCAGCAGCACCGCCCTTCTTCAAACTTGTCCGTGAAGAGCTGCTTCTCCAGCTCACATTCAAGCCCTAGTCCTGGATCCGGAGGAGGATCCTCGCCTGCTGGCTCTTCTCAGTTCGGCCAGCTCCCAAGTCTTACTTCCAGTCCCTCTGCTGTTGCGGCAGCTTCAACCTTCGCCAGTAAAGACTACAGCAGGTACACTGCGTTTTCTCACACCCGGTTTCTGTGATCGCAGCAGCTTTCCATTATGTTTTTTCAACTAGCTGTGCTCACAGTCATCTCACAGCTCTACCCTTCAAGCGTTGACCAATTGCAGAAGCGGTGAGTCCAACTGTGACTCATCATACAGTGAGTGACATATGTGTTTTTCTTGAGAACATTATTCCCTGTAGAGTTCCTAACATGATTAATTGCATATTTCCAACACACTTTTCTGCAAGCTCTCCTCTGATGGAAAGTGACTGTCCCTGTAACAAGAAAAACAAGGCCTTATGTCAGTGGCTCTCCGTTAGGTAGCTGCTGTGATCACAGCAGTGTAGTGGAAAGAAAACCTTGCCATAACCATAATGCTGCACAATGTTGTGATATTAATGTGGGATGTACTTACTGCAGGTATTTAGCAGCTAGTTCTGTGATGAAGTCAGATCAGCAACAGGGCATTGGATCTGAGCAGCAGCATTCAATACTATCATCCGAAACATTGGGAAGTACAGCCCGAGGACAAGGCCATGAGACGTCACAGATGCTGAGCAACTTGTCAAGGCTACAATCAGTGAACCAATCATGGCATTCTCTACTGTCATCCAAAGTTCCAGCTGCTCATCATGAATCTAAGGTCAATAGCAACAGCTGCAGCTCTGGGCTTTTGCATTTTGGCCACTCGACCAGCTCTCCACAATTGACTAGGGGTCAGCTTTTGGGCCAAGATTTTGGATTGCTATCGGATCAAACAGGTGGCCAGGTGGATCATGTAACTCACAGTATGTCTGCAGCTCAACAGCAGGCACAGGCATATCATGCAGTGAGCAATGCCAGCTATGGGAGTGCAGAATCTGTAAGTGTCCAGGCCAGGAGGGAATCAGAAGGACAGCCATTACGACATTTCTTTGATGATTGGCCTCGTTCGCGGGACCGAAGTGCAATGACATCATGGGGATCAGGATCAGTTGACGAGCCAGATCAGGAGCACAGCAACTCTGACATTAACCTCAGCACTCATCTTGCAACTCCCAGCATCAACAACACACAGCTCTCTATCTCAATTCCTATCACTGCTGCTGCATCCTCAGCACACGAGCATCCTGGCAGCCCCACTGCAGGCACATTCTCTATCGCTCATGCTTCCTGGTTGATGTACTAGGTCCAAGGGAATACAAGAGACCTGGTGGTGTAGTATCTCACACAAGCAACTGCAAACTTAGGCAGATTCTGATTCAATGTGACAATAAGAATTTAACACAATTAGACCCATCAGCATAAGAAGAAACTTGGTTCAAGAGATTCATGTTGAGGTTGAAATTTGTGGGATTTGCATGACTGTATAACTGTTGTTGATGCAGTAGTAGTAGTAGACACAGGAGTGCCATATTGCAGTGCAAGTGTTGAAATGGTTTTGAGTCTTAAGAGGGGATTTTTTTGTGGGCCTTTGGGAAAATGCAGATTTCTGGAGAGATCATGCGATTCGCTATGGTGTCGCTAATTGACCACCCAATCTATTTATTTATTACGCTTCCTGTTGGGCTTGCAGGATGCAGATGATGAATTTGCCAGGTTTGAGACGACTTGGGCTGGAATTGGGGTAAGCTCAGCTGTATTCCTGTGTCAATTGCAAACTTTTAGCAAAAACTTCCCCCTTTTCCATTGCAGATAGGGTTTGAACCATGTTGAGGGCCTGGCAGCTGCATGTGACTCTATATCAAATCTGAGTCTAGCAGATCATGAAAGAGTTCTTCTGCTGGCAACACTGATCCAATTTTTGAGCAACCTATTCAAGCACAAAACTCATCTTTATGCCCATCAACTGAGCTTGTGCCATTCTGGAAACATGTCAAAGAGATGATGAGCAGCCATTTCCTGAGCCACACTTATCAAGCTGACCAACCAACCACAAGGGCATATCCTTCCTACCTGCAGGGGACTGAGTAAGCTGGCAGCAGACATTTTGTAAACTAGGATTTCTAAGTAGGTAATTATGCTCTTGGAGGTTGTGTCTACAGGTTACTTAACTCATGACAAACAATCTGATCAAAACTTTGTTCTTTCTTTTATTTGTACAGACCACCTCATGACATTGCAAGTGATTTTTATGCTTGCACAAATTCTGACCTATTGCTAACTACTTGAAATTTTAACTGAATGCCATTCCAGAGTCTGTGAGGGAGGATTCCTGACAGCTGGTAAGTACACTCGTCCATTTGGAGGAACTTGGGTTTGTCTTCTTTTGTATGGCTGCTGACTCTGTTTTCATGTGAGTGCAATTGGTCTGAAATGATAACTAACTGATTCAGACCAGTGCCCTAAACCCTAAACCCTAAGCTAGGCTCAAATAACCAACCCTCGGAAACAGACCATTTGGGAAGTCACCCACACGAGCTGTTTTATCCTTTTCACAATAAAACCATCTGCTGCACCACACTGCCTTCAAATAAGCTACCCTAGAGACTAGCAGCAATGATTCCCATATATTTTTGTGCAACAAAGCACAAAAACTCTCACAACTTTTTTTGGGGGTGTTTTCCCACTTAAAGTTTCAGGTCATAGAGAAACTTATAGGAAAGCAAGCTTTCAAAGGCTGCAGTTTTCCACTGGAAAAAGCTGTACCTTTAGAGAGATAGGTGTTTGTAATAGTTGCATGAGTTGTGGGCAATGACATTCATCACCCCTATGTGGAGTCCCAGCTGTGTCCTTTCTTTCCTTCTAAGCTGTTACTCAAAGGGAAGATCTGTGCTTGCAATGCACATGGTTTAGCTTAGTGTCTCTGGTGATCATGAAACAACAAAAATCATTCTTTCTGAATTATGATGCAGAACAAATCATACAAATGTGCATGGTGCAACATTTAAACAAATGTTGAAACTGTGACCGCAAGCATATGAGTCAAAAGGTGAAATCTCTTGAGCAGCAAATTTGCATGTAAACCATAACAAATGAATCTATCTCTTTGAATGTGGGCACAAGTTTGGTCACTCTTTGAAGGCATCCTGCATCTACTTCTACATGAGGCTGGAGATGAATCAATGTTCAATAGCCCACAAAGTAGTGGTGTGACAAAGTACGTTAGTGTTCCTTCAGCCTTTGTAGCTCCTTAATCCTTGACCTCTAAGCATGCTCAGGACCTGCAGTCCTTTGAGAAATGATTCTAAGCACATGAACACCACTCTTGGCTTAACTCTTGAATTATAAGCAATCCTAGGACTTGCAATTATTTGAGTACTTGGAGCTCAAAATAACTCCAGCACATACACCCATGATTCCTAAAAAACCAAACCAATAATAGGAGTTAGGACCCATAAGATTGTAAATGGGCACCAAAAGATGAGAGCTCTAAATCAAAAGGATAGAAATGACCAACCTTAACAAACAGAATTGGAGCTTACACCAAGTGCCTAGGCATGCCTAGTGATCAGTTAACAACACTGAATCATCAAAACAACAAACATAAGAAATGATGATAAGTAGTTCATGATCAAATTGAAAATGGCCAGACTTGACATGACTAGACATAAGGTCATTTTGTAATCATCTTGAGAGGCCCACCACATATTATTAGTCTTGAAAGCTTACAATGTTGACTTGCTAAAAATGATCAAACATTAATCATTTTATCTGAAAGTGTTCAGGCATAAAATGATCAAGAAAGGAATGTTCAAATGAATAATTCCCAGAATTGAGACTTCACATTGTGCCAGGTTCAGAAACCAACACTGGCAAAACTAACAATGTCCCACACATAAAAATGTGCACACAAATATGAGATTCCGGAGACCTCCTTTGGGATGAACCCACCCAAAACATGAAAAATCTGAAATCTCTAAACTGGGTATGGACAACAATTAAGCACCGAGTATTAATATTCTTTAGAAAGTACATGACATGACATGGGGTAATACTTGGACAGTCTCTTTGGAGACATCTGATCTTTTTTATTTTTTAAAACTTGGACAGAGCACATAAATACCCTCTGTTTCGTTCACTTGTCTCACACACCCATCAAAGCATTGTCCATTTTGCACCTATACAAACAATCTATGTCAAATGGCCGCAATGTTGTTTACCTAGTTCAAAGAGGCTGCAGCTCTAGGACTCACACTTTGTAATCCCCTGGTTGTAACATGGAAAAGCTCAAAATCTTGTGCAAGATGCAATTTTCCATTAGATTCTTCCAATGTGACCTAAAGGCATGTCCTGCAAAAGGCAGGAGATCTTTAGGGTTTTACTTTTTGTGCCTTTCTGCATGGGGATGTGATTGTCATCTTTCGGTTGTTTGTTCTTGAAGATTAACAATGATGGCAACTAGCAGGAAAGAAGCCATTACTGTTGGATCTTCTATACTTGGTCTGTGTTTGAGTCGTGTGTGCTGGTTGATCAGAATTGTATGGAAGCATTGTGTGGAGGAAGAGCAATAAGGAGCATCGATGAGTATTTAAGTGAAGAAGCTTTGGGCTGAACTTCAAATAAGCTAAATCCATTTTGTTAGGTTTAGATGTGTATGATTATGTTTCTACAAAAAGATGTATCCACAATCTCTTTTCCACTACATAGGGAGTAGTGGTTTGTAAACTGTAGAGCAGAATGTAGGAGTTCCTTGACCCAAAACCAAAGAATTAGAAGCGATGACAAGGGATGTTCACTCTCTAATAGGTCCCATGTCTGAGGGTTTGGATTTGGGACTTGGATTCTTGGGTGGATCATGAAGAAAGGGAAATTGTGGTGCACTGGGTTGGAAAGGATGTTCATCATTAGGAGAACAAGGCTTTGACATTTTGGGTTTTCCTATTGTTGGACCATGGGATGATACTTTGTCAATGAACATGAGTGGTGAACAAGGAGAGTCTGATCCAATCTCTGTAATCAGTGTCATCAAGATTGATTAAAATTGGTGTCTGTTTTAGAATGTAGTTATGTTGTTATTGTGATGGTGTGGTGTTGGTCACTAGAAACCATGTTTCAAGGATCATCTGAACAAAAAGTACTCAACAGTTGGTGTGGATTGTCTTTGGAGGTCACACAACACTATTGCTAGTGGCAGTTTAACACACACCCCCAATTTTGGTTACACTAATGCCATTTTACCCCAAATTATGAAAATTCTTGAGTTGCTCATATTGAAGGGACAGAGTTCCTTTCCATTGTTCAACTATTTACCTACATGCAAAGCCAAATTTTATTGAAATAGTTTGGTGAATGGCAAATTCACAATTCACCCTCAGCATCCATCCCTCTCAGGTCTAATCCATGGATAGATATCCCAGATATCCCAAATTTCTTAAACTCCAAACTAGTCAACAGTTCTGTGGTGAATGGGAACAAGGAACAAACAAGTATCATAATAGTTAACCATTGTGTGAATGCCCCTATCCTTAAGGACAAGGGAATTTTTTTCCCCTAGTCCCCAAGAATCACTAATGTAACAAAAGATCTAAAAAGATTGACCCATTTTCAATTCCCAACTCTCATTGTAGGAAAATAATATAATGACAAGGTCTTTGTTTTAGAAGACCTTAGCAAGCACCAATATTTCAAATCCTATTGTGATGAAAAACTTTGTGACGAACAAAGTGTACCATGTACCAATCCTATTGTGATGAAAAACTTTGTGATGAACAAAATTTCTTTGTCATGGTACACTTTGTTGATCACAACCAAGAAAGTGGAATGTCAATCTAGATATTGGTTTACGATATAATGGAACCTATAGACAAGATCTTTATGACAAGGAATTGCATGTATCAATTAGAGCTCAAGGTGAAAAGAAAAAATCCTAGGAAATTTGGGACATAAAGTGTTACAATCTAATTTGAGATTACAAACTCATTAAATAATCACCTAGTTTTGCAATTTGCAAAACTTGAAATCCCTTGATTTGTGCAAAAAAATGTCACTATTCAAAAAGTCAACAAGTTTCTAGTTTCTACTTGGTATGTATTCTCATGTTTATTAGTAACAATAATTTGAAAAGTAATTCATTACTACAAAAGTGGAGTGTAAATCACTACTTAAATCATTATGGGGCCAAAAAAGTGAATAAGTTCACCCCAATTTCACATTGGCTAATTTTTTTTCACTATGCGGTCAATATGTAATTATCACGTTTTATTACTAGTTGAAGTAATTCATTATATTAGATAAGTTTATTTTGATGTTTTTACTTAAATTCTAGTGACAATGATTTCATAGGAGCTTGTTTAGGTGGGATGGGTTATAGTCATAGGTCGTAGAAAAAGACAATTCCAAACTACAAATTTATTAAAGTTTAATTCCAAACTGGAATTTTTAAAAAATAAACATTTTACAAGTTGTAATGTTAAATGTTCTTATGGATCCTAAGGTATTGAAAGATAAACAAATATCTTAATTTTTTTCAATGTTTTTTGGAATCTTTGTGTCCTTTTAATTTTTTTTCAATTTTTTTTGTGTCTTTTCAATTTCATACAGATTTTAACATGTAATTTCATACAAATGTAAATATGTGTTATTTCACTTGAATATGTTGAAATTATTTCAAGATATTAACATGTTTTTTGGTTTTGGGAGATTAAATTAGTTTCCAATAAAAAAATTTCCCTTAAATACTTAATTCAAGGATTTAATCCCCACTTGCTTAGCTGATTTAATGTTTATCCATATTAATTGCTTCCAAAATTTCAATGAATTAAAAACAGGGGTGGCTGATTAAATCTCCCCTTGGATGATAATTGGGCAATCTTTTTTTTTGTACTATTTGAATCCTATATCCTATATATAAATTCACTACGTCCGTCTATGACGGAGGTTTTGGGGGGTGCCGGTGAAGCAGCGGGCGACCTCTCTGCAACTGCTTTTGGCAACTGCTCCTCCTGCTCCTCCTCTTCCATTCCCACGATGTAAATGTTATGGCAGCAGCTGCTGGGTGGTGTAAGCAACAACAAGATCAGCAGTAGCAGCAAGAGGCAGCGGCTGGAATTCACACGGCTGGAGAACAAGACTAGGCTCCAAGATGGACTTGCGGATGCCTCATTTGGTGAACATTGCTCCCTTTTGTAGTGGAGTGCAAGCTCCATCTTCTCCTTCTTCCCATGGGCATGCCAACATCGTGCATCATCCTGTCATAGTGCCCATGTCCTTCTTTGGATATGGCAAAGCCAAAGTACCGGATGTTGTTCAGGTTCAGTCACAGAAAAAGTCTGGGTATCCATGCGCATTTCTGATGGACCCACCACCGCCCCCATGACACTTGCACACAAGCATCAGGATCAGAGAAGGATCTGCCAAATCCCCATCAAGCATTGAGAAGAAGCAAATCTACTGCCACAACCCTAAAAAGCTAAATTCAGTTGGAAACTCTGATGTCTTTTTGTCTCCAGTGGCTTGCACGAATAATCATGGGCCATCCAACCAAATCCATCCAGCTAAAGAAGATGGGACTTGCACAAGCATGAATAATCATGGGAATAGCAGTGAGGGCAGGTCTTGAGGTTTTTCACAAAATGCGGGAATTAACATAATGATAGAAAACATGATGATGATCCATGGGGACCTTTTGCAGTGGCAACAACAGCCTCCAGTTCAAATTGGGTAGGGCAGGACTTGGTTTCTTTTGTTTCTTGAGGGTTTCTGAAATTCAAAATACTGCCTTATGTTGTTGCTGCAATATGTTTTTCCCATGAGTTGTTCCATGCTGCCAATAATGAACACTTCTGAATTTCAGGCAACAGTTTTTTTTTAGTAAGGAATGTGTTCTCATATTGCTGCAATTTGATCACATTACTTCTTAGCCTTTGCAGCTTCTGAGGCTGTGAATTTAGTGTCCTGAATTGCTAAACACATATGTATTCAACAGAGG
>Ga0209208_10009268_pt1 | contig 12964 bp, 13 predicted proteins | sample S1TSphfallax_3_FD_187694 | JGI IMG/M metagenome (GOLD analysis project Ga0209208, IMG submission 187694) | Host-associated microbial communities from peat moss isolated from Minnesota, USA - S1T2_Fd - Sphagnum fallax MG (SPAdes) (version 2) | ecosystem: Host-associated > Plants > Peat moss >...
ACCGTATTTTGGTGCACCAAAAAAAAAAAAAAACTAGTTTGGGTCCCAGTAATTTAGTACACTTTTTCTAATTTTCTCGTCCCCTGTTACATGTTTGATGCCCTATTATTATTATTATTATGACAAAACACGACGATCTCACCCCCAGTTCCACAAACTTTGCATAACAAATTTAAATGTTCCACCAAATTATATACACAATTAAACACCATACTTTAAGTAATTAAGTGTTTAATTAAATACTTAATTAAATCTTTAAGTACTTAAAGATATTTGAAAAAAAAGTCCCCCGAGAAAACGAAATCAACGGCTAACTATTTGAAAACTTGAAATTTAAAAAAAACAAAAACAAAATAACACCTAATCATGTCAGAAACTGTAACAGACACCGCTAGTAGGTAGGTAGGTAGGTAGGGTAGGTAGGTACATAAGTAGGTACCTACAATAATAAAGTTCGTAGGTAAATTGTCGTTGATAGGTCACTAAAATCCAAACGGCCAAAAACTAAAAATCCAAAAACCTATTGAGAATAGGTAGGTAGTTAGGTAGGTAGGTAGATAGGTAGATAAGTAGGTAGGAAAGTAGCTAGGTAGGTAGGTATCATAATACCCTTTGCCTGTCTTTCTCGCTCTGCAGCAACAAACGACGCAACAACATCAACTATCGCTCGCTCGAACGCTCGTCTCCTCTGTTTTGTTTGTTGCTTTCTCAAGACTCTTTGCGTTCCGCTCCCGTTCCCTTCGCTTCCTACTTCGCCTTTCAGCAGACGTGCTTCACAGGTTTTGTTCTCGTGCTCTCTATCTCTGTCTCTCTTTTTCGTTTTGGTTCTTTTTGTTTGTTTTGTTTTGTTTTTTTTTGTTTTTTTTTGGTTTCTTGTCAAAAGCCAGGAGTCTCCTTTCTGAACCGGGGTATTATTCTGCTACTTTCAGTTACAGCTTTCTCTTCCAAGATTTTGATCTTCCTTCTTGTTTTCTTTTTTTTGGTTTCTTGTCAAAAGCCAGGAGTCTCCTTTCTGAACCGGGGTATTATTCTGCTACTTTCAGTTACAGCTTTCTCTTCCAAGATTTTGATCTTCCTTCTTGTTTTCTTTTTCAATCGTGGAGACAGGGATTCTTCTTTATCTGCTTCTTTTTTCCCGCACATATGAGTTCCACGTATAGTCTTCTATTGCATCATCAGTAACCCGCCTCTTGCACCAAGCTTGGATCTTCTTTTCCTCTTTCTTGTTCAATAAAGGATTCTTCTTCTTCTTTATTATGCTTCTTCCGAATGTATTGTAATTGATTCCAAGCGTAGTTTTCTTGTCTTGCGTCACTGAATAATCGTCCGCACCTCACCTTTGATCTGCAGGTGCTCTTGCATCCTCAACTGTGCTCTCCGTAGATTGGATCAGTTGTAGCTCAGCGGGAAAAGGAAAAAAAAACAGTCGCTATGGGGAAGGGCGGGAAAGGAGGAGCGTCCGCTCTTGTCATGGTTTTCAGTTTTCTGTTCTTTATTATTGCGTTCGGTCTCGCCGTCGGTGCCGAGACTCGTCGAAGTCAGGTTAACACTCCCACCTCAGTCGCCTCTTGCCATTCTCTTGTGTACCTGTGCATTTGTGTTTGAGTTCTCTGTGTGTCTGTGTGCGCGAGCATGTGTATAGAGGTGCCTTCTACACTCGGCTTTCTTTTGGGTTTCGCGTTTTAGTCATTCGTAATGTATAGAGAGCGACAATGTGTTCGCCGCCGGGGTAAACACATCAAACTGTTTTTTACTTGAGATGCCACGACGAACATGTTTCTTTCCCTTCATTTGCACATTTGTTTGTCAATCGTACGAGAAGCAGATCATCCGGTTTGTTGTCAGTTAGATCTTCGGGTAATGTAGATCTGGAGGAACAATGCACAACGGCTAGTGCAGATCGCGTGTGAGAGAAATATGCCTAGTGTTTGTGCATGAATAGGATTGCACAGACGTTCTTCATTCGGTGGTGGGCTCTTTGATTATCTCGTCTTTCTTCCATCTGTGCCACTGAGCAAGGATCATGAATCAAAAACGAAGACGTTTCAGTGTGTCAATTTCTTGCGAAAGCCTCTTGTGTGTTCAACCTGTGAGCAATTTGGACAGGTCGAAAGAGAAAATTGTTCTGAGAGAGGCATTGATGGTTCTTGTTTAATGACATTCTGGCAGGGAAAACAAGTGCAATCTGATGCAACAGGACTTTTGGTCTGCCAATACACACCAAGCACTGCAACTGGACTAGCTGCAGGGGCACTCCTTTTTCTGTTGATTGCCCAACTGTTCATTATGATTGTCACGCGCTGTCTGTGCTGTGGAAGCGGATACACTCCTGGTGCTGCTCGCACATTTGCTGTACTTGCATTCATATTCTCATGGTAATCAATCTTTGAACTGTTCATTGAAGGGTTTCTTGGTTACTCTTTTTTTTTTTTTTTTCCTAAATAAGGGATGTACTTGCATATATGTGCTAATAATGGAATGTGTTGCTTTGTGCAGGTTGTTTTTCATTCTGGCGTTTGCAGTTCTACTTGCAGGAGCAAGTGGAAACAAAATCCATACAAAGGGGTATATCAGTCAAAGTGTGACATGTCATCAAGTAAAGAAAAGCTTGTTTGCTGCAGGAGCAGCCTTGACCTTTCTCACCATGCTCCTAAGTGAGCTTTACTATGTACTTATCATGAAGGCTTCTTCTGGTGGATCTTATGGTGGTCCTAGCCCCTCTGTAGGAATGTCTACCTATGCTTAGAACCCCAGAGATGCTCCTCCTGAAGATGAACAATTTGACCGTAGCCATTTTGCACTCTTCTGACGATGACCCTATTCTTAGATTATATTTTAGTTCAAAGTTTTTGAACGAGACTGAATTCTTTTGTGCTTGAGAAGACATGTGGTCTTCTTATGATTCTGTTTTACTGGCTGACTTTTCCTTGGAGTGGGGTTTCTTGAGACACCCAACTTCACAGGTAAAGCAGCTTTTCTTTTGCTAGAGGAATTTTCCAAAGCTTTTCATGAGTTGCAATAGTTCTTGTTAACTCTCCTCTTATTCATGAGATTTTATATTCTGGTATGACATTTGTACAGAGACTTTGTTTCACTATTGTCACAATTGCATTGTTAGTGAAGTTGTATGCTAAAGTGGGCTGATGTTTCATCTGCAATATTTCCCAATGTTGAGAGATTGGTACAATGATAATCCATAATATCTTGGATGTATTGATGTATTGTCTTTCACCATGGAAAAGCCAAGGGTTTAACATTTGAAGGAGAGACTGGAAGTTGATAACTAGTTTCAATCCACCTCAATCTCATCCCTATTTGCTGTCAACATTTTTGTGATCCTTATTGACAATATGTTAATATGTTAACAATCTTGTCTAAATGGTGTAAATCTCTCTCCACCCACTAGTGCAGATTTCCAATGATTTGACCAAGAACATGGACTTTATGCATGTCTAGAGACTGTTAATGTGGTGTTCCTTTGATTAGCAATTGGATTAGTGCCCAAGTTTGGACCTTTATTAGCACATGGAGCAGTTCTAATATTCTCAAATTGAAAGTTGTAGAATTCTCCTTGTATTTTTTTGTGTACCCATAGGTTTAATGGTTTAAATGCTATTCGCAAAAGAACAATTGGCAAAGCTGATGATGCTATTGGAAATTATGTGAGCTAGAAAACTAGTTTGTGGAAAGTTGTTAAACATTGTTAATATGAGGTGGAAAAATGAACCACCAATGGAGGCCAAGAACAGACCACAGAACCAAAAACATCCACAGTGAAATTTTATTACTTTCAAGAGTGTCAGCTCACATGAAGGAATAAGTGTATGCACAACACACTAAATTCATGTTACATGATGTAAAGGAGTGAGAAAAAGTGCACACTACAAGGAAATATGGGTGCAAATCACTGTACATTTCACTCATTGTGTAGAGAAATTCATGGAAATTCGTTATAATGAATTTGTAATGGGAAATGTGAACAAGTGAAAAGGATCAAAAAATTGTGTCATTGTAATGAGAGAAAGTGGGGACTGAGTTTCAGTCCATCAGCTTCAAGTATGCAAGGTCTGCCTGTTGAGGAAAAACCAGAATAATGACAGATTTGGTTTTTGTGGCAAACTGGTTGAATGGGCTACTGATGAGGAGTATGAAATAAAGTAGCAGTAGGAAGGAGATCATCCATTTGGGCTTCAGGATTGAGCTACAAAGATACCTTGGTCATGACAGCAGGATTAACAGAGCATTGTTCAATTGCAAACCAAGATAATAACTTTACCCCACTGGTGATCAAGTCAATAAAGAGAATACATCTGATCTCCTTATACTTGAAGCTCACACAAGAAATCGCAACAACCATTTGGGTTGCTATTGAGAACACCAAGCTGATATATGAAAGTTGAGTGATTCTTCATACTTGTACCAAACTAATGAATACCAATTGAACAAGAGACTTTTTGCCACCCTTTAAATGACATCCATAACGACAATAAATATTCAAAATACTAAATTTGGAAACACATGGTGGTTAGCATGGTGAAGCCCAAGTCAATCCTCCAGGTATGCTCCATATGTTTCTATAGTGGACTCCACATGACCCTAGAATGTAGGGGTACCAAACTTTGGACTCCACATGACCCTAGAATGGAGGGATACCAAACTTTGGCCGGTTTCTGAGTGCATCACAATTTCTCTACCCTCAAGGACAGAGCCAAGAAGATCCCAACACCTGTACCAAATTGGTATACACTGAAATGGAAAAATGGCAAACCAGTCTAGCATTGGATAATTTACTTCTTCCTCACTGTTCTCACTTGGATAATTTCTCACCGGTAACATTCCAAAGCCCCCAACATGAAGGACAGAATGTTTGGAAGCGCCCTCCAGAAGTAAATTGCACCAACATCAGTAGTAGTAGCAGTAAAAGCAAACAAAAAATTGCAAAACCTAATTTGAACTGAAGGAGGTACCCATTTCGGAGGCAACCCTAAAACCCATTCAAAATTTCGAAATGCATCATCGCAAAAACAATTTCTGCACCTTCGAAATCCTTACAAAGAAGCAAGCAAACATTCTCTAAGAAGCCATTCTCACTAAGTCTGTCTTATATTCCCAGTCTAAAAATGGACACACCATCCTGATCGCTCCACAAAAAAAAAAATTCTCCCCCAAAAAACAAACAAACAAACCAAAAAAACCAGAGATGGAAATTCTTTTGAAAACTCACACCAAAAGCCAATTCGAAACTACCACAAGACAACGCCCACACAAACCCACACAAATATTATTTACATTTTCATTCTCTACGCAAATTTCAATTCTAGGAGATTATGCAACAACAAAAACGGAAAAACCAGGGCCATTTGGATCTTCCCCATAATTCTCTGCAAAACTAAGAAGCAAAAAACTGGCAAAAGTGATTAAAGCATTCAATTACCCACCAAAAAAATTTGCAGGAATGGAGAGAAAGCCTCGTTTTCATCCCATACGTTTTGCAATAACGCCATTTCAGACTATAGATACAGTGAAGGCACTAATATCTTTCACGACTATACTTGAACAGGATCTGTTCTATAGTGCGTGCATTTGATCTGTGTTCTCTAACATAGACAAGACTCATGTCCCGGACGATGAGAAAGTGCTCACTATTCTGAGCGCGATTGCTGCAATGGTGCATCATCTTCGGTTGACTGTCCCATTGCCAGATGAACGTCCCTCTGCTCTATCTTGGCAGGGGTTTGATGAATGGTGAGCGTTCTGACGGGGTCTTCACTATCTTTTTAAGCTGCCCCTAGAATGTAGAGCCTGGAAATTGTCTTGACCCAAAGCAAAGGAAAGAATCAGGACCTATTGACCCAATTGTCTCCTTTGGAACTTGATGCGAATACATTGGGAACAACAATGAACTGGAAAAAAAACAAAACCCCTGGGACTCTTGTGTGCATTCTGCATTGCCTCAAATTTGGCTTCATGAGCAGAAATTTTGTATTCCTACATTGTTTGTCACCATTTTCAAGTTAGGCTAATAATGGCAGGGATATACAACAATTGGGAGGCTTATTTTATAGTCTCATATACCCGAATTTGCTTTGCTTTGCCTCTCTCAGGGCTTTACTGCAACATTTCTTGATCCGAGTAGAGAGAATCAGAACAAGCCGCTAGCTATATGCGCAAATAGCTCTGCGCAAATAGCTCTGCCCTGCACAAAACCTGGTATTATCCAATTTGCCCATGTCCTTTCGCAGTTTGAGCAGAAAAGTGCCAACTCCACACTGCTGTATATTCTTGTTGCAAGTGGAGCTTCAATTTTCTTCTTGTTGAGATAGCAACTCCTGTTCTTTGGTTTTGATGTGCTTTTGTGCAAATTTACTGATGCATGGGCATCCAGTTCAATCAAGAAGTACTAGACCAGCTCTCTCACCCTCACAAGGAGAACCATAGTTGAGCTAGCAAACTTTTTTATTCTTCCTCATACAACAATCTTACTAGAACATATGCTCGTGGGTAAGTACCAGAGGTTGGGAATGTAAGTGGTTACTATCTGGGTAGGTCAATAGGTGAGGGGCACTTGATGCCTGCTAGGTAGGTAGATACTAGATACATGTGAATGGTTGTGATACATAGCTCAAAATCGTGGTTGGTTATGGGACAGAAATAGAATGAAAAAGGGTTCCTTGTTGACACATTATCCATCCTGACTGGTGTTCTGGTGTGATGGTTCTGGCACACTCTGGCCGACATCCGTCAATCACTGAAACACTCATGCTTTCACTCCAGATGTCAATCCTTTGAGAAATCATCAGTCTGTCAGAACATAAGTCATGAGTGTGCGTCTCTGGTGACATATGAAAAGAAGTCAATTGCCTTTAATCAGAGTTACAGAAGAGCTATTTTGAAAGGGATCGCATAAACCGATTCAGAGAATTGAAGACTCCTACAGCCTTCACAAAAGCTGATGGTTGCTCTGCTGCCTCACTTTCTCCACCACTCAGAATCAATGTCTGTCCCAACATCCAAGTCCACCCCTTCATAAGCAACAGGATACAAAATTCACAGCAGTAAGAAAGATCACACACGAATATATTTTCGATTTAAATACACAGTCTTTTCATCAAGTCATGAGAATTGGCATACATCCAGCTCTGAAGAAAAACTTCTAGCTCCACCTGAGCTCTTTCTTTAATCTTAGTGACAAGGTATTGGTTGGGAAGATTAGGTGGTCTACAATCCCAATTTAAAGAACTATTTCATCGAGGTCCCTAAAATACTGCTATGGAAGATTTAACTCTTCTAATTGGATCTAGAGATGGCTAATGGTGCATTCCAGCTCTCCTCCAGGTGATCATCTGGGGTCCTCACTAATAAGAAGGTAGTTACTACTGTACAGAGAGAGTTCCATTCATACACTCCTTTGGCGACAACATGAAGCTCAAGTTACTAGACAGAAATTACACCAATATGAGGGAAGATTCTTACATCAAGCTGATCAAGACTTGGTCGAGATGATTGTTCTTTTGCCAGAATAAGGTGACCAGGTCGCTTCACATCGTCAAGAAACACTTGCCATAGCCTATAGCATGTAGGCACAAAAGAAGTTAGCTTAACAATGTAACTTGTGCTTCATGTCCAACGATCAAGAAATCACATTGTAGCATACCAGGAGTATTTTGACACAAGGTGCAAAAAGAAGATGGACAGAGTCATGGTCAGAGAAACTCTTTTAGATGATGATTTGATAGAGCATGGGGAGTTGTTGACTCTTCATTGGAGTGAGGCCATTGAAGCACTCATTATATAGGATCTCAGGAAACCCAGAAGACTAACTAATTGAGCAAAAGTCAAAATGACACTTGCTGGGTTCAATGGGACTAAAATAGCAAAAGTAGACAAAAAGGCACATACCCAGGATACTTCCTGAAAATAGTCATTGTTCCTAAGGGCCGCACATGATACACTGTTGTACATTTGCTGCATTCAAGCAGTCCTTTAACTATTAGCACATACATCATATCAGCTACTGAAATAGTTATATTAATTTTCCCAAGGCTTCCAGCTCTAAGCAATGCACATTATAAAAGAATATTTCAACATCTCTGAGTGTTCAAACAGAGCAGTCATTTCACATTGTCTGCACCTGGATAACTCAAGGCACATTTGAGTGGTCCAGAATAAGACTACAATTATGTTGCTCAAGAGGAAAAGGGAAATTGGAACTCACTTAAGGAGGCGTTCGCGCAATCGACGAACATTGAGTCCAATGCCAACATCACCACTGATTAGACGTGGGTTCCACATTATCATTGGTCTAGCCTGTCCCAATCCCAGAATAATTCAGTTTTAAGTATTTTCATGATGAGGTGTACACAATCAGGTTGTCAAAATCAACATAGGTCCGTCCAATAAACTTTCTATTATAAACTCTCCTTGACTGCTCACTTGTATTTCATATAAAAGCAAGGTAGAAAGAATACTCTAAACTTAGCCACATTGCTCAGTAGGACCAACAAGAAATGCATCTCCATGGATAAACGTACAGGAGTGTCATCATCTCCTGCAAGGATGTCTGCGATATTCTCAACAGCACTCAATGATTCATGATCAGGCAAAATCAATATCACGACATCATCATCATTTGAAATTGGCCTCCTATCATTCAAACTGCCACAAATCATGCCACCATTCCATTAAAATTGCAGACATCAATATGCTCCAGTGCACCAACTTTCAAATGCCAAATTTCAACAGCAACACACTATAACTAGGAAGGGAAGAGGAAATAGCATACAGTTGAGACAAGAAGTCAACTGCTCCTTTCCCTTTAGGTTTTCTTAGTAGAACACAAGTGGACAGAATGTAGTGACACACAACTTTCAGCACTCCACAGACACAATATAGAGTTGACAGCTCACAAAACACTAGGATTGATTGTTGATTGCATCTTCACACATAGACCTAGAAAGTGCAACCGGAAGTCACTAAAGTAAGCTATAGAGTTCAGAGACACTGAAATTCAGAAATTAAAGCTGAAGACAGACCTGCCAAAGCTGAAGGGTGCACCTTCCCACTGGTACTTAACAAGAGCTGCAGATCCCGCATCTGGAAATATTGCTTTCAGCCTCTGAAAACAAAACCACATAGCATTAACCTACATACTGCATGTTTTAAACCTCTGTAATCTACAGTAAAGTGTGTCATAGAATTTATAATTAGTTGGATCCTTGAATGCAGCAGCTACCACCAGGATGAGAGGCCTTACTGAGAGGACATGTTCAGGGTGCTGGATTCTCCAACCACTGCCTGGTAGGCTATTCTATGCTTTTGGCCTAGATGCTTGTTTGTATAAGGGCAAGCTAAAATGAAACAAAGCTTACCCTAACAAACTTGTTGCAGCTTGAATCAGGATGTTATTTGAATTTTGTAATTAGCTATATCGCTTTAGTGCTAGCTGAAGTCATGACTCATTGAAACAAACAATTACACAAATTCTTGTCACACATATATGGAGAAATTAATCTAACCTGGTCACCCAGTTTTTCTTGCAAGGTGTCAAGATATAATCTGGCAAGATCCCACAATCTTTGCTGTGCACCATCATCATTTAGATTCTCCAATGCAGGTACCAGCAGCTCTACCTGCCCTAGTTGTTCCATCAACCTGTGTGTCAGCCAACTTTCTCACATACTCATACACTGTAATGAGGCTGAAAAATCCCAGTCAAAGAAATAGGCCTAAACCTCACCTTATGCACACACATCATAAACTGTCAATCCTAAACCCTAGAAGATAAACCTCACAAGTGCCACCTTCAAACCCTAAACCAGTCAACCTTCCATCCTTAGCAAAACAGGAAATTGTTAAAGCCACAGAGTCTTTATGATGAAACTTACTATGGCTCGTGTGCCTCCAGAATTGACGAAACTTGCAGAAGCTTCACATGATTGGATAACCGCACTCCACAAATCCTCTGGCAACAGTCTGCTCAGTGCAACAAAAGATTTTGGTCTGTTTTAGAGATCATGAATTTGCTCTCATTTATGATCGTGCATGCATCTCGATTTCATACAGTGTGGCAACAGAGAAAGCAAGCAAGAAGCATTTGAAGGAAGTGGAGGTATGTTCCAATAATCGCATAATAGAGCCATTTCTGTTGCTGCGAAGCAAAAGCAACTGAAACATGCGTATATAAAGTGGAGATGAAAGGATTCAAAGATCAAGTGCACCTTTCATCTTCGACCTCTTCATCTTCCTCTGCTTCCTCCTCCTCCTCTTCCTCCTGTTCGTCATGCTCCTCTTGGCTCAAATTGACAGCGCTTGTGTCAGCGCCTTGGTTGAACTGTTGAAATTTGGCAAACCTTCTACTGAATCTCCCTTGAAGATGTGTTTCTCTTCTCCCTAGTCTGCTATTGCTACAATCCAGAAGCGGCGCAGCCATAAAAAGCGTATTACAACAAACACCGATTGAACTAAAGGGAAGGGGATGGTGAGGAAGCAACACGACTTTGCCTAATGAAGTCTCTCCAGCGAATAAGCCTGAACAAGAAGCAGAAGCGCTCTGGGCGACAACAGTTGCTGCAGGACAAACACAGGCCATAGTCAGTGCCACTGCAGACACCATCGCCATAGCAGCTCCTCGTCGTGGCTTGGCGCTATGGTCCAGGCTCACCTCTCTTTCCTTCTTGTTCCTTTTCCTCTTGTTTCTTTGAAGAGAGCAAGAATGAATGAATGAAAAATAAAAAGGTAATGAACAAAATGGATGAAACAAGATTTCGAGCATGAATGAATGAATGAATGATGAATGATAAAAGTCGTGAACGAATAATTCTTTCTTTGAAGAAAGCGAGAATGAATGAATGAAAAAAAGTGATGAACAAAACGGATGAAAAAAATTTTGAGCAAGAATGAATGAATGGTAAAAGTATTGAACAAAATGGATGAAACAAGATTTCGAGCATGAATGAATGATAAAAGTCATGAACGAACAATTCTTTCTTTGAAGAAAGCAAGAATGAATGAATGGTAAAAGTAATGAACAAAATGGATGAAACAAGATTTTGAACAAGAATGAATGAATGGTAAAAGTAATGAACAAAATGGATGAAACAAGATTTTGAACAAGAATGAATGAATGAATGAATGGTAAAAGTATTGATCAAAAAGGATGAAAACAAGATTTTGAGCATGAATGAATGAATGATAAAAGTCGTGAACAAATAATTCTTTCTTTGAAGAAAGCAAGAATGAATGAAAAAAAAAGTGATGAACAAAACGGATGAAAAAAAATTTTGAGCAAGAATAAATGAATGAATGGTAAAAGTATTGAACAAAAGGGTTGAAATGAGACTTCAAGCAAGAATGAATGAATGAATGAATGGTAAAAGTATTGAACAAAAGGGTTGAAATGAGACTTCAAGCAAGAATGAATGAATGAATGAATGGTAAAAGTATTGAACATAATGGATGAAACAAGATTTCGAGCAAGAATGAGTGAATGAATGAAAATTTTTAAGTAATGAACAAAATGGATGAAACAAGATTTTGAATAAACATCAAAAATAAAATACCGATATCAAAGAATGAAAATGAAATCGATGAATCACACATCAAAAAAAATTCACGTGGAATGAAATTTCAAATTTAATTATGGATGAAATCAACTGCAAATATTGAATTGTCCATGAATTGAGGATTTTTATTAATGATATATTACCATAGCTCGTTGCATAGAGCTATGGTCCAAGATTTCAAGCTCACTTCGTTTTCTTCTTAATATTCTTCTTCTTCTTTCTTTAGTTTCTTTGACGAAGGAATGAATGAATGAAAAATAAAAGTAATAATTAACACCCAAAAAAATGAAAAAAAGGATTTCAAATAATTATCACCAATAAAATATCTTTCTCACATGAATGAAAAATTGTTCATGGATGAAATTATTCATGAATATATCCAATCATTCATACATGAAAGAAAATGTGATTACACTAAAACAAACTATTCCTGGATGAAATTAACTTTATTTATTTATTTATTTATTTATATAATGAGATTTTTTTTTATGCACAAATTTTAAACTCAAGCATAAGGTGAACCTTTGCAACCATATTCATTGTATTGTCTTCCAAAGGAATTATTCTTTAATAAAAATATATAAATAATAAATAACAACTTCTTTTTTTGTGTGTGAATGCATCCTTACAAGGTTTGCATTACAATGTTTGTAATAGATATGAATTTAGTGATTGCTTTTGTAAGCTTGAATTTTGGATGTTTTTTCCATGTTGTCAATCCAAGAGATCCTTTTCCTACTACTCACCTTTTTTCATCATATCCATTATTTAAGTGTGAGTTTTCAATTATTTAATGTGATTTTGTATATAATCCAATGATTTTCAAGCAAATATTTAAACATTGTTTATGACACATGAGGAGAGCTAAAATATTTAAATTGATAAATGCACCATGACAAATGACACATCTCATTATTTGCAACTTATCCATATCAATAATTCCATCATGGTCGATTGTGAAACATCTAGCATTACACATGCATACAATTTCCAACAATGTGTTTGGGCATGCGAGGTTTTAAACTAGATTGCAAAAAATTCATTTTCAACATTGGTATTTGAGATGATATAATAAGATTTCAATAATTTATTCCATGTTCAACCTTAGACAATCTGTTGATAAAATTTAACCCATTTTAAGCTTTGATGAAACAATGAAAACAAATCAAGTAATTTTTTTCTTACAAATATTCATTTAACTTGAATTAACACAATTCATGACTTAGAAAATGTTTAAGCTAAAACAACATGACAAAAATTGTGAAAATTGAATGTAAATAATCATCATAATAAATTTGTAACTTTATTGTCCATTTATCAAATTCAATGCAAATGTGTTCTTTCAAAATTCAACTTCAACATATATTTAGTTCCCCCCCCCCCCCCCCCCCCCCCCCCCCCCC
>Ga0209208_10009270_pt1 | contig 12963 bp, 6 predicted proteins | sample S1TSphfallax_3_FD_187694 | JGI IMG/M metagenome (GOLD analysis project Ga0209208, IMG submission 187694) | Host-associated microbial communities from peat moss isolated from Minnesota, USA - S1T2_Fd - Sphagnum fallax MG (SPAdes) (version 2) | ecosystem: Host-associated > Plants > Peat moss >...
GACCAGATGGGTATGAAAGTTTTTAAAAAGGACCCAATACAAGGACCAGATTGGTATTGAAAGTTTTATGAAGGACCCAATACAAGGACCAGATTGGTATTGAAAATTTTAAAAAAAGGACCCAATACAAGGACCAGATTGGTATGAAAGTTTTTAAAAAGGACCCAATACAAGGACCAGATTGGTATTGAAAGTTTTATGAAGGACCCAATACAAGGACCAGATTGGTATGAAAGTTTTTAAAAAAGGACCCAATACGAGGACCAGGTTGCTATTGGGTACCTATGAAAGTTTTCAAAAAAAATCTCCAAATATAGTTTAGGACCTCCTAGAGTGAATGTACCTCCTATGTATGTTCAAAACATGAGATCTCCCAAACACTCATCAGGAATAGTTAGGTGTTGCTGGAAAACAACAAAACATTATGGGCACATGAGGAGGAGGCCACAGAGAGAGAGAGAGAGAGAGAGAGAGAGAGAGCTGCTATCAAAGGAGCCTCTCTCTCTATTATATTCACCATTCTAGCATTTTTCCATACTGGGTTGTGTGTGTGGTGTGCTATTGTGTTGTGTTGTGTTTTGTTTTGTTTTGGTAGGTACAAAAGATTAGGACAGACAGCAAGCTGCCAAAGAAAGAGTGACAACAATAACACACAATATGTGATCCAGTAGTTGGATACCATACTTGTATACAACGAGAGAGAGAGAGAGAGAGAGAGAGAGATGTACATATACTTATTTGTTAGTTAGTAGTATCTCAAATGTCTTCTTTCCTCTACTCACGTGCACACCAACTCCCAAAGTCCTTCATTCTGTGTTAAAGATTCATCAGTCTCAGTTTGTGGTTGTTTTTCCTCGTTTTGTGTGCTGTTGCTGCTGGTGGTATCATCTTTGGGAAGCTCACTCATTGTTGGGAAGGTACAGGAAATGCTATCTAGCTAGCTAGCAAGCGAGCAAGCAAAGTAGCTGCAATAATGAAAGCTTGGAAACTTAACTAACTAAAACTCACTCATTCATCAGTTGGAAACTCTCCCATTCTTTGTGTCCCAGCAGCTTCAGAAGAGATCAGAGTCCAGACACCCATCATCAGAGAGGAGTTTCACAAAACTCCTGACTGCATGCAAACCCAGCCGCTGCTGTTGGGTCAGTGCAAGGAGCTAGCTAGGCTGCAGCAGCTGGTGAAGAAGCTGTATATTTATTTGTTTATCAGCTGCTGCAGCTCATGAGGAGAGCTTTTTGTGTGTGTGTGTTTTTTTTCCCATGTTGGTGGAATCATCATGCTGCTAGAATATATATAATTGACGTCTAGCTTCGGCACAAGAAACTTGCAGGTTCTATCCACCAAGCTCACTGACTGACACTGATCAAAGCTTTGAGGAGATGATGCTCTAGTCACACTAGAGACTTGCTGAATTACAATATAATATATATATTGCATGCTTCCAAGTTCCTTCTTTTCTTTCTTGTTTTTTTTTTCTTCCAGCATATGGGAATTGGCTGCAGGCGATGATGGTCATGAGGTTGCTGCTGCAGTGCAGTATGTAATAAGCTAGAGAGATCAGAGAGCTAGAGCTAGGTGGCATCGAATATGTCCAGGATTAATGTAGTCAAAGGTGATGAGATTGTGAAACCCTAGAACAGCAAGCAAGCAAGCAAGCAAGCAAGAAGATGAACAAATGTTTTGGAGCTGTAGCTGCTGCAATGGTGCTCTGTGCGCCGATATGGAGAATTTTGGTTTGGTGTCAAAGCTTGCAGCTGGAAGGTTTTAGTAATGCAGTAATGGGGTGAAGGAAGGAAGGAAGGAAGGAAGGAAGCAGCTGGTTGTTGCAGTATACATGTACTTGAAGAAGTTTGGTAACTGTGCCAAGAGCTGCAGCTACAGGGAACATCATAGGAGATCAGTTTGTTGCTGGAGGAGTGAGTAACTAGAGCTCTGCAATGGGGTTGTGTGCATCAAGGCAGTTGCAGGAGGAGGACCTGGAGGAATTTGAGGAAGGGGAGGAAGAGGAGGAGCAGGAGGAAGGAGGATGTAACAGCTTGCAGATGGTGTCGGAAGTGAGTAGTGCTCGCGTGAGCAGCAGCGGCGGCAGTGCATGGAGCAGCCGGCATTCCGCCAACTCGCTCATTAAGGCGTTGAGCTTCGACTCATCGCGATCTTCCGCGGAGGTCGGGGACATGGGGAGACTAGGTGCGCTTCTTTGCAAAAGACGACCTTATGCGGGGAACCCGGACATTCTCTCTACGCATCTCACCAACATCCTCGCCTCCATCTTGCGCAAGTCGTCGCCGCAGCAAGAGTACGTCTCGAGCTGCAGCAAATCCTCCTCCTCCCCGGCGGCGGTTGATATCTCCTTCGCTTCCTATCTCAACACGCCTTTCATCCGATCTTCTCTGCAAGGTGCCGGCTTCGAGCCTGCCGCAGCACGCGGTCGCATGCAGGTGGAAGATGATGATCGTCTCCAGGCGATCGAGAAATCATACGCTGAGTCCGCTGCTAAAGCCGCCGCTCGCGACACTTTCCTGTTCCTTGAGAAGAATGATTATAGCTTGCGGAGCTTCAAAACCTCGTCGACTTCAGGAAAAACTTTCCCTGATGAGCTCCATGCGCTGCGCAGCTACGGCTTGGATAGCTGTGTTCCCGAAGAGGACGAGATTACACTCGAGGAAGAAGAAGAAGAAGCAGAGGAAGAGGAAGAGCAGGAAAAGGACGAGAACGAGGACGAGGCCGATGCTGCAGCAGCAGCTGCTGCTCCTCCTCCTCCTCATCCCGGAGCTCTAGATCTCAGTTTCAAAGCCGGGATGCAGCAATACGGCCAGAAAGTCATTGCAGAGGAGCTTGCAGCAGCGCAAGGTTCAGAGCAGAAATCGACGCTCTTTGAGTCCTGTTTTCCTGCAGCGACAACAGGGCGCAGGTCATGGGCTTCTGTGGTGAATGCGGCCAAGCAGTCCGCTTCTTGCCTGCAAGCTACAAGGCCTTTGCAAATCTCTGCAGCACCTGCAACTTTCCTGCATCAGTCTTCCAAGAGAGTACAGGGACCAGGAGACGTTCAACAGCTTGAGGAGATGAAGAAGGATTCTGAAAAGTCCAGCTCCAGTCTCAGGCTTGAAACAGTTCCTGCGACGTCTGATCATAAAGCTCAACACCTCGATGAAAGAGTCTTACTCTCAGCTTCCCCAATTCGTGTAACTGGTTGTTGCAGCAGCAGTAGACGGCAGGAGCTTCGAAACTCAACCCCAGAGAAGATCACAGGCGTTGTTGCTGCAGCTGCTCCTGAAGACATGAATATTTTTGAGGTTAGAAGTACTGGGAAAGACTCTCAAGTTCCAAGGAAGTTGATATGTAAGCTGGACTCTTCTTCTTCAGCTAGGATCACGAATCTTGAGGAGCTTGAAAGAGATTCAGCTGCTGTAGCTGAAAGTTCAGCTGAAGCACAACAAGTTGGAAGCTCAGGACCCAATTCAGAGATCATCGGTGTGAAGAAGAAGAAGAAGCTTCAAGATCCCAACAGCAAATTAGGTCAGAACTTGGGAGCAGATTTGTCACCAGATCATACATATTCTTCAAGGAATGCAGCTGCAGGAGCTGCTTCACAAAGTAGTATTAAGCTGCAGGAGGATCTGAAGAATCAAGCCGCTGGTTGCTTGCCAATCTGCCCAATGAGCTGCTTGCGAAGTAGTACCAGAACACCAGCAGCAGGCAAAGAGCTGCACAACAGTATTCCCTGTTCCAGCTGCACCAGCAGCACCAGCAGCACCGGCAGTAGCAGTGTGTACAGCAGAGGCAATCCAACTCAACATCAACCTCAGCAACAACAGCATCAGCTAGAGGAGCCTCCTGCAGCAGATCATCCTGCACACCTACCAGATCCCTTTTTCTCCTTCCCAAGCTCACCTGCATCTTCTTCAAAGCTTTTCGAGGAGGTGAAGCCAAGTTCTGGTCATGTTATGAGTCCTGTTGTTGAGGAGTTTCAAGCTGGGGTGGGATTGAAGGGGCCGAGATTATCACGCCAGGATTCAGCTCATGAGAACTCACACATGAGGCTGCAGGCAGCTGATGATGATGCATTTGGGTCTTCATTAATCCAATCAAACCCAGCAATTACACAGGATTCAAGAGCACCTCATCATCCCATGAGTTTTGACAAAAAACTGAAACTCATCTCACTCCGACAAGCTCATGGCAATGCTGCTGCTACTAATCCCCAGAAATCTGTTGTTGGTTTGGAATCATTAGCTGCAAGAACTACTGAGGAAACATCTCGCCTGAGCTGCATGCCAACAGCAGGGCATAATACTAATGGGGATGACGACTCGAGCTGTGAATCATTGGAAATTACTCAAGGCATCAGGATAATGGGCTTCACAGGTCAGGATTGTTTTAGCCCTGTCTCCCAAATTAAAGAAATATACTACAAATTTTTCTTCTTGCCATCACCTAATCTCAATGGATCTGAAACCACAAAGTTTGACTCACACATGTCATGAGCTGCAGCTTTTTGTGCAAGGAAAAACCACATTCTCTTTGTAGTGCGCACACATTGTTGCAGTTCAATGACTGTTTTATGGGCTTTTCTAAGTTTGATGATATATCTCAGTAAGATCAAGATATGATACAAATTTGGTACATAGATGTTTTGCATTTGCACTGTGTTTGTTGTAGACAATGTTCCTCTGGTTGCAGCTAGATCTTTATTATATCATGGGGTTTAAGGACAAAGTGGTCTTTTGTAGCACCACAGCAGAGGACTGTAAATTTCTTTCAAGTACTTGATATGTGGTTACATTGTCTTATGCAATATGCAATTTTCTGTGCAATCTCATAGAATACGGACTTTAATTTTATGTGCTTGTTGACCTTTGATTAATGCATTATAGAAGTTCCAAAACACAGACTCTTCAACAATGCACTATTTGGGAAATTATTAACTAGTTCTTGTATGTGGTAGGGGTGCAGAGCACAATCTCCTAAGAGAGAGAGGGCTTAGATTACTAATTACCAGCTCCATGAGTGAGTTTTCTAAAAAGGTCTAAATTTCATTGTTCTGTTTCGCAGGCACTTTGAGAAACCTGATCCATGGAGGCAAAGCTGTGCAAAAAGCTGCTGCAAGCACCCGAGCTAAATCTGTAAACTCTCCAAAACAGAAGTTTAGTAGCTCCCCAACAATCAAACGATATCCAAGTATTTCTATCTCACGATCTATAGATGTTGAAACCAAAACCCGCTAGTGTCATGCAGCTCACTACAAAGTCCCATGTGGCTGGCTCTATTGCTTGCCAATCACCAAAGTTTCAACCCCAAGAAAATATGTCAACCAATGAATGAATGGCCTACGCACTTTTGCAGCTCCATAGGTTTACAATGTTTGATTGAGTACGTAAATTGAGAGGCTCCAGAGATCATCAGATTTTACAAATCTAGACCCTCTGAGATCTAGGTTAAATGAAGGCTATCCAAGGTCTAGTTTCTTGCATTGGCTCCTTCACCCCGCACATTCTTTAGTTAGTTCTATTGCAATTGAAATTGAGAAATCTGGGGTTCAAATCTAATGAGTTGGTTTGGGGTTTAGGGTTTAGGGTGCAAATTTGACTTTGTAGGTGTCATCTTGATTTTGGTCATCACCATGGCTATCGGCGGCGACATGTTCTTTCTGTAGTTTTTAGTCTGGTTTATTCTTTGTCAACCCTAATTGATTTGCATGTACAAGTTAATATCTGTTGCAGCTTGACTTTGGTTTAAGAGAGAGGACCCACTCTAGTTGGACCACAAAAATATGTCTTGACACTGACTATATCTGTTTCTGTTGCAGTTTGACATTGGTTGAGAGAGGACCCACTCTAGTTGGACCAAAAAAATAAGTCAAAAATAAGTTGAGAGAGGACTGACTACAGTTAGACTAGAACCCAAAAAATGATTTGATTATTTTATGTCCTTGGAGTATTTGAAAGGTCAAGATTTAATCAAGTTGCTTTAGTTTAACTAAGAGCATGTGAAGAAGATTCATTAGATTTTGCTTCAGGGGCTTGATCTGGTATATGTATTAGATGATGCACCTCAACTAGGGACAAGGCATACACTTGAATGCTTTAGTTTGGTGAACATATATATACACCAAGCATGAATCCACTAAGCTTTGAAGAATCAAAGATATTAGATGCATCAAATACTTCAAAGGGAAGGCAAGCACTATATGTGACATGACCTAATGTCAAATTGCCAATTTAGTGTAATAGATGCCACAATAAACATCACATCAAATACTTCAAAGGGAAGGCAAGCACTATATGTGACATGACCTAATGTCAAATTGCCAATTTAGTGTAATAGATGCCACAATAAACATCACATATTGTGTACATTGTAATGAATGAACCCCAAAGTTTACCTCACACACGTGTGTCATGAACCATGGTTTTTTGTGTGAGAAAACCACATTCTCTTGTAGTGATGTATCCAATCTTCATGTTTTGAAGTGTTTGTGGTGATTTACTGTTGGAAAAAAGGTGATTCAATTATAGAAAGTGGGAACACTCTGGAACTTTGTCAGCATAATAAACATGCAAGAAAGCATGAGTTGTTATGTATGGATGGGCAACTGTTGTCAGAGAGCAGCAGCAGTGTCCATCTTGAGATGCAGAAATCATTGGAAGACCCAAGTTACTTTGCCCTAGTTTTCTAGCTTTGATTTTGCACTATCATATGACAACCCTGAACTCAGAATGTAAAAACCCCAGATAGCTTTGGTACCAACACTTATACCCACTTTAAAGTTTTGTAACCAAAGCTTCCATTGCATAGGATATGTACAAGTATTTCATATGGAGTTCCATGCAATGCTGTTGCTCACTGTTTACTTGAGATAAATCTCTGGATAGAGGATTTCCTCAAAATACGACCATTTACACCACCTTATATCCAACATGGAAAGGGATTGGAGAACATAGACACATAATATCCAATCAAACTTTTTCTATGCAACCCAATCCTCCAAAATCATTAGAATCTGAGGTACCAGAAGTCGCCATGAGAAGGAATGCAGAAGAGAAGAACACCATGAGAAAAAGTGACAGAACAAACATCAACAGAGCTGATGAGAGAATGCAGCTAAGATTTATTGGAAATGAGAATGGCTGCAGCTGATATGTTGCAGAATATCATGCAATGTACAAATAAGATCCAGAGGTGTACGTCATGTGCAGTGGCATGTCAACTTGTGGCATAAACACCGCCATACATATATGCAAAAAGAGAAGAATAATTCCCATACCCAAGCCTGTGAGCAGCCAAAGATGCTGATCATAGGTTGGGCACTAACCCTGTCAACCTTTTTTTTCCCTGTCCTGTCAGTTTACGCTAGGACTCAATTTTTAGTAGTTGTTACTCTACCTCTATCTATTTGTGACATAACTGCTTGGACTATATGGGTCCCAAACAGATCAGAATTGAAAATGGGAACAGACTACCACAGTACATGTACAAAATCAAAGGCCAAAATTCACATTTGCTGTACAATCCTGGAATACTGTATTTTCAGTCCCGGAAATGCCTGCCATGTGACGAGTATAGTTATACAGCATACACAGGGTCAGGTCCAGTGGCAAGTGGCAAATGCTAAGCAAGAAGAATCATGTGGATCACTCTTCCAACTTCCAAGAGACTCTTGTTGGTCACAGGAGGATGTGACACAGCTGACTGCCTTGCAACTCCCATTTCATGGGCTCCTTGACAACCCCTTTATGGTCCACCCCCACCTCTTTCCATCAATTAGGTGGCTGTCATTCACCATAGTGCATTTGAGATTCAAGGATGCCACTTGACACCCCAAAAAAAGTGTGGGAGAAGAAGCAATCCTCTGTTCATGGTATGTCTTGGAGGAGGAACTGGGTGGAAGGCATGGTTTGGATTCCACACTTTAGAGTCTTGCAGCCATGTGAAGCCATGTGAACCTCAGCAGCTTCAGAAAACTACCACATAGCTGTTCTTGTCCTTCGCAATACGTTTGCCTTGGAGGCCATACTTTTGCTTGCCAGCTTCATCATCTCCATCAGCTGTAAATGCATACCATGTCTTTTCAGTACAAAATTACTACATACAGAGAGAGTTGTTCAAAGAGGTGACAGTAGTAGTTACAGACCCAACGTAGGCATCATGGTAGAAGCTTTTTGTAGATCAAGACTTCTAATTGACAGAATATGATGGAGATACTCCCACAAGATAAAGCAATGACTTTGCCACTATGGGTCCATGAAACAGCAATCAAACCTAACATTTCTTAAACCAGCAGAATGACCATCTCATTACAACGAGCCCAAACTAATACAGCAATACTGCTGATATCCAGAAATGGGACAGTGAGAAATCTTTGAAAAGAAAAGTGATTGTTTTACACACCTGTTTCTTGCGCCATTCAGCACTATCATCCTGTTCAATCAGCAAATACCACACAATGCTTCAGAACACATATACCAAATTTATTGACTGGAATTGAATCCAGTGCCCAAATAATGATACCTGCATTCCTTGCAAACTGCATAGAGGAAAAATCGCCATTAACAAAATTCCAAAAAACAATAACAGGGTGGAATTGACTGCCACTGCTTACATGGATGGTTTGCAAACCATCCTGAACACTTCAACCAAATATAGGGGTCTCCTCTCTAAAGAACCTCCACTTATGCTCAAAAGGTTCTTTAGACAGGAGACCCATATGCATTGCATGTGGAAATTCCTTAGAGAGGAGACACACCTGCATCGCATCAAAATTGTAGAAAACAGGATACCAAGACTTCCAACAATGAAGTGAGACTAGATCCAAAGTAAACCCAAGTTCACATTTTGCACAGATCATACCTGCTGCTTCCTCAACCGTGAGTTCTCCTCTTTCAGCTGGTTCACCTCTGCCTCCAACTCCACTGTATATGCCTGTGATTCCCACAACAGTCTCCCACATACATCACTGTGCAGATACATATGATGCAGCATTTCACCAAAAAGTTCAAAGAGAATGGGACAAAGACACTTCAGCAGCATTATGTATCTGCACAGACTTTTTGCATGCCGCTGAAGACTTTTTGGTCATACTCTACTGTGATATTGACAGGTAACTTTTGTGCTGATATATACGTACCTGCTTACGAGCTCGGGATCGGGCAGCAGATTCCCTGTTTTTTATCATTCGGCGTTGTCGCCTCTCAACAACTTTCTCAACAGGACCATCAGGGCCCCTCTTTCTCCCTCGGAAAGGCCCATCCAATCCATAATGCATAGGTGATAACATGCCATCAGAATCTGGAGTGGGTGGCGATCCAGGAGCCAGCCCCATGTTGACATCCATAGGTCCTCCCCTCAATCCTCCCAAACCCATTGCCAATCCACCACCATGCATGCCCCCTGGTAATCCAGCCCCCATAACAGCAGCAGCTCCAGGACCCATTTGTCCTGCCATGCCCAATGGGCCTGCCATTCCTAGCATTGGCCCTGCTGATCCATTCCCCATTCTCTTATTTGTGGCATTTGCATAAGCTGCTGCCTCTGCCACTTGCTGTTGCAGGAAGTGCTGCTGTTGCTGCTGCTGAGCCATACTCCGGAGCCAATCAACCTAGCAATATATTTAAAACCACAATTCTCAAAAGCTTCCAATCAGCAAAAACCTCAACACTGGATTTGTGGAAGGAAGGAAGAATGGGGTACACAGACTCCCACAGATTCCAACAGGATTCCCTAAACATTTTCTTCAATGAGAAAATTGAAGAATGAGGTCAGAGTGTACCTGTTGCTGCTGCTGAGAAGCAGCGGTGGCAGCCTGGTTCTTGTTATAAGCATCCATTTGCATGGCTTCAATCGAAGCCTGGGAGGGCATGACATTGGCTGGAGAGAGGGAGAGTGTGGGCACAATGTCACCACCACCACTGGCAGCAGTGGCACCTGAGATTCTGTCCCCAGGATCACCTGATTGCACATTGATTCTGTCCGATCTCTCTCCATGAGGATGAAGGGCACTGCTGCCCATGAAAGAACTAAACGCTTGCTGCTGTTGGCTAGTCCCAATGTCAGCAGCATCCTCTCGCACAACACCAGCTTTCATGAGGAAATCTTCCAGAGTCATCTCCCCAAATGTGGTTTGTCGCTCTTGAACTGAAGTGGAGGTGGGTCCAAGAGGGAGTCCTCCACCACTGTCAGAGCCTCCAGAAGAAGAATCCCTGTGGATATCTTTCCATACCTGGTCTACTGTCTTCCTGCTAAGCGTGCGGGGAAGCGACATTGCGCCCTGCAACAACTGCAAGCTGGGCTGCCTGAGAAGCATTGACATCCCATCCACATTCCCAGCAGCCTGACTAGCGTCTGCTGCAGCAATTGACGAGGAGCCCATGGCAGCGGCCATGGCTTGACTCTCCTCTGCTGTCCAGATGTTCTTCAAGAACTCGTCCATGTTCATGGATCCAAAGTTCTTGCCTGGCTCGGTCATGGCATTCTGGAACTCATCCAAGGTGAGGGAGTAGATAGACGATTGCCTTGCAAGGGAGTTGAATCTGCTGCCGCCGAGTCCTCCTCCTGCTCCTCCTCCTTGCAGAGCAGAAGATGCAGCCGCGACGAGACTTCCGTTGCCTGGTGGATTCGGACTCGCCGCCATGCTGGAAGAAGAAGGTCGAGCTTGCGTTTGCTGTGGGCCTAGAGACTGCGATCCCATGACGATGATCCCGTTTCTCGAGCCCTGCTGAGGCAAGTCTGGTGCGGGATCGTGATTCTCCTTCCAGCCGGCTTGCTCTCTGCGCGCTGCTCGATCACGAGCACGGCTATTAGCGTCTGGACCTGCCAGTGCTGCTATTGCTGCTGCTGCTACAGAAGAGTTTTTATTCCAAGCTTGAAAGTCTAACGAAGTCTTTTTGTGAAACCACCGCAGATATTCCGATGATCACTAAAAGACGAAGTTGAAGGAGGAGGAGAAGAAGATGGCAAGAAGGTGGGTTGTTGAATCTTCCTGCTCGCAGTTGTTGACTGAAGGCGACAGCAGTCTGTCTAGAGAAAGGATCACCATCTCCTAGAAGAATCTGTTGAATGCGATCCTCCTCCGCAACAGCAGGAGCCAAGTTCACAATCGACTGAGGGCGACAGCGGATTTCTTTTTCCGTCTCTGACGACAACACAAGACACAGATAGTAAGACTTTTGTTCATCTTCTTCATGCAACAGAATCTTGTCATTGCACCAAACTTCCAGGCTGCAGGAAATTCTGCTGGAATACTTTTGTGGCAACAACCCAAGCCGTTATAGCGACAGTCATCATGAGGAAAGGGACAGACGAGACTCGCTTGCTGGCTGGCTGGCTGGCTGGGTCCAAACAAGAACAAGAAGCGCGCCTACTACAAGACTGCGGGAATGAATGGATCTTGAGCGGGAGGAGCTTCAGGAAGCCGTTCCCTGGTGCTGTAGCAAGAACAACACGAATTCTTGTGTTGCATTTGAAAATCTACCGATCATCTCTCAACTCTAGCTCTCAAGAGATAAGAATTATATTATTCTCTAAGACAAATCTCAGAGACTAGTATATTATGCTCCAATAGCCACAAAAGAATCAGCAAGAATCAATCAATCAACAACAACAACATGCAACAAAAATTTGCAAACACGGATAATAATTCCTCAAGATACAAAACAATCTCAAACCTCCAAGGTACACAAAACAATCAAGAAAGAAACAAAAAAATTCACAAAGAAGAAAAAGACGAAGAAGCCTCTCCTCCAAAAGCAAAGGAAAGAAAAAAAAACAAGCAGCACTGGACAAGCTGTTGGATACTCCAACAGAAGCAAGCGAGGGTTTGTGATTGAACAAAACCCTTCCTGAAATCCAAAAAAACTAAATTTCACAAAGTCAGCAACAAAATTCTTGAGCTTCCTGGGCACCAGACTTCCCCCCCCCGCCCCCCCAGGGAAGTCCGCAAAAACTCACCACTGAAAGCTGTGAAGCTCTTCTTCTTCTTTCTCGCGCCCGCTTTGCTTGTGTGTGTGTGCGCGCGTGCGCGTAGCTGCGTTAGGTGGCGCTGTTGGTGCGCGCCACGGCTTTTCCTTCTTCTTCTTCCTTGCTCACCCGTTTCTTCTTCGGGTAGCCCGAGCTTGTTTTCCCCAAGTCCGCTGGAGAGACTCCGTAGTAGGTAGCTACCTATCATCCATCCATCCATCCATCCATCCATACATTCAAACAGGTAAACTAAATTAATTTTCCCCCCTAAAAATAAAAGGACAAATTCAATTACAAATTCAATTTAAGTATACCAAAACAAATCTTTTCATTAATTATTTGAGTATTATATCTTAACTTTTTTTGGACTTTTATTTGATTTATTTTCAATTAGAATGTCACAAATCCAATAAAGAAAAATAAAATTACGAATAAAATTATTAAATAAAGACTTGGTTTTAGATACTCAAATTATGTACCTACCCCTCACCTCGTTAGAACTGCCTAAATAAAAAAGATTTAAAAACTGTAGGTAATGTGAATGTTTTTGTTTTTTCCTTTTTTTGGGACCCACCTTTTTCCCATTTTTCCCATAAGGAAATTGGCTTTCGGTTGTTGATTTGAAACCTGCAATTTTTAAAAAAAAATGAAAGTAAAATTTTATTTAAATTAAGCAGAAAAATAAAGCATCTTGTCTTTCATCTAACTTTATGATGAAAATTCGGAACTTTTTTTTCAAAAAATTTAATTAATTTTTTTATAAAAAATAAGGAGAGTCACATAAAGCATAAGGGGCCTATGTCCATTATGCAAAAACCTATGTTACACATGACTCACAAATTAGTCCCTTGAGTCCCAAATTAGTGCCTTGAGTCATTGTACTCCATTTTGAAGTCGGAAAACCCTCCAATTCCAATAAAATATACATATTATGAATTTGTTTTCCCAGTTAAGTACCTACAAAAAAAAATTCTTTTTTAAATTTTTTTTCTCACCATCTCAAGCACAATC
>Ga0209208_10009271_pt1 | contig 12963 bp, 14 predicted proteins | sample S1TSphfallax_3_FD_187694 | JGI IMG/M metagenome (GOLD analysis project Ga0209208, IMG submission 187694) | Host-associated microbial communities from peat moss isolated from Minnesota, USA - S1T2_Fd - Sphagnum fallax MG (SPAdes) (version 2) | ecosystem: Host-associated > Plants > Peat moss >...
CTGTTTTAAACCAGGACTGGTGTTCCCACCAATGATTCACGGAAAAGGTGGAACTGGTAGAGCCAGAAGGGGAACTGGTAGATAACCGAGTGTTCCACTTAGGTGCTTTAGGAAAAAAGGTTATCAAAGCCCTAAAGTACGTAAGTGGAACAGGTGAAAAAAGTACCTGCATAAGGGCACCCAAACCAGTTGTGATTTCTAATCAAAGTGTGTTGAGAGTTTGCACATATTTAATTGCATATATTTTACCTATGACTTTGTCAAAATATTTAATTATTAAAAAACTCCAATAGCCCTAATTTGAATATTTTAAAATTTTGATAAGGAAGTGTAAGTAAGTACGCAAGGTTTCCTTTGGCTTTGCGATTGCCCCCCCACACTACTAATGACAGGCAATCAACTCACATGAGATCCAAAAATTAATATATTTTCATTTTGATTCTTGAATTTTACAATATTAAAACAAAACTTTGTGATCATTATAATTTTTTCATGAAGTCATTTTCACTATCATTGATTTTAAATTATGAAATTCAATCTTCACCTATTGAAAACATCCAAAACTAAATAAAATTGTGTATCTTCAATTACACCAAGAAATTCATGAATCCATATCAATCTCAAAGAGTTGTTTTAAAAACGATTTTGATAAAAAGACATGATACAAGGATTATCATAAAAACATAAATAAAAATTAAATCTATTATGGAAGAAGTCAAGGAAAATTTGTTGGTGTGCGATCCAAATGTTCACATTCTACTCATCATGATATCCAGGATATAAAATTATGTCACATTTACCCTTATTCTACCCTTACCCTCATGGTATAATCAGCATCTCTAGTACATTAGCCCTAAGGACAAAAGTTCAGGAAAAGTCAGATACTGTAGTACTTTGGCCATTTCAACACATGTTCGTCAAATAATTAATTAATTTTGAAATTTTCATTTAAACAAATGAAATATTCCTAAATATTTACTATTATCCTTCACAATATTTTTTGATTTGGAGAAAATATTTTTTGAAAATTGCAACATTTCTGAAAATAATATAATTTGTGTCGAATTGGCCAAGGTACTAGGGTATACACACTATTGTGAGAGTACATTTGCTCAAACATACATATTTCTTTTATTGTGAGCTTAATTTGTAAGAAATAATTATACCATAAATACTTGGTTATTAATTTGGTTATTAATAACCTATCTAGCAATTATTGATTTTTAAAAATGGGGTAAAAATATTTACCTGCGTAGTAAGTAGCATCTAAAGAACCAAGAAGATTCATCAACAAGGCTCTCATTGGTCAGGTATTGAAATTTCAAATTTTAATAACTTGCCGAAATGATTGAAATTTCATCTCTTTAGATTATCAATTTAAAACCCCAAACTTGAGCACTTGTCATACTTGATGTTTTGTAACGGGTGTTGATTCAAGGGTCATAATTAGTGCTTGCCACATTGGGAAGGCAAAGTATGATTCACACAAATAAGGGGATTCAAACAAGTCAAGACTAAGTGTGTGAACATATTAACCCCAAAATGTCAAGATGGTATGAATATACATTGAAAAGTAGTTGGACTTGTTTGATGTTTAGGGGTTATAGAGCACACACTTTGATAGATGGCCAAATACATATTTCCTTCAGATTTCAATTCCCTAATTGATCAAAGTGGTTAACTTAATTATTATGTTGTTAATTTTATTGGCTTCGATCGTAGGGAAGAGACGATGCATTTGTGCAAAATTCGGACTTGGGGATAAAATTTTGACTTTCATTGGCCAATTTGGAGATGACAAAGTGTTCACAAAATGAAATTTTTCACATGGATGTAATTTTTCATGTTTGGGTGGATGTAACCCTAAGTACGTGAGGTTCTTGATGAAACCTTAAAATAGTGGTCGGAACAATGTAGTCGTTGCCCCTTTTACCATAGTTTCAATGGTTGTGAGAGATGACATGCTTTGATGGACTTTTTTGAGCTTTAATGGATTTTTTCTTTTTTCTTTTGTCACCAAACTATTGGAGGACTTTCCTTAGACTCCTTCACTTGTATACCAATTTTATTTATTTATTTATTTCCTTGTGGAAATTGTTTTATGTTTTTCTATGAGGTAAAGGATTAAACATGATGTAGCAATGGAGAAGCTTTGAGCAATGAAAGGGTTTGTGATGCTTAACTAATCCTAGAGTAGGGTTTTCATGTGTGTAGATGCATAGAGATCAAGTTCCATGCATTTTGCTAAATTTCTACCTTTCTTTTTGGCATGTTTTACACTATTTATTGTTTGCATCTTTGGCTAAGATTTACATGTTCTTCATCAAATTGAGTTTATTTCTTTTGTTGTTCAAAGTATTTGCTTGCATACTTTTTATGCCAACATGATTTATTCGTATTGATATTTGCTTGGAAGTCTCATCCATTTGGGTGCAAATTTTTTTAAGTGTACCAAAATCTTGTCACAATGTCACCCTTTTCTATCTTTTTTACCATGTAAACACACATTTATGGATGATTATGATGGAAACTATAATTTCAATAGTTTAAATTATAATCCTTCTAAAATTTTTGACAACTTATGATTCATTATTTTTTATGGGGATCAAAATATAGGGTAAAAAAGGATTGCAGTAAGGATTAGACCCTTTTCATCTTGTGTGGTACACCTTAAAAGATTTTCACCCATTTGGTTTTTGCGATCATTCATGGTGTGGTTTGATGGTGAATAGATAAAGTCCAAAGCTCTCGATAAAACATATACACCTTCTATATATGTCAATAGATACCCAATTTGGGAAGGACCCATGGAACATTGGTACTAAGCAGTGAGTTTTAATAGTTCAATGATGCAACAAAATGATGCAACTCATCCTCCTCTAATATTTCATCATTAACCAATAATTAATCTACAGCAAAAATAGCAACAACAACATGTTCAATAGCCATATCTAAATCCTCCTAACAATTCATTAATTGTATGTTATCAATCAATTCCACACCAGAAACAATGAACATTATATCATCAATGTGCACCACAGTTTTTTAGTGGCTATCATTCACAACTATAAATTACTTCACTCTGATTAGCAAAACATGCATACATGTTATTATTCTATTCTTTAATAGCTCTGGGCAATTTGTGTGTTGATGTATTATAAAATTCAAACTCTCCCCAATTGTAGGATTTAGACATTCTCACCAATTTTGAGTATCATTCTCATGGTACCCAATATCAGTTGTTGATGGTCTTCCATGCATCTTTGCTCAAGAAACTATAACTCATTATCTGCTCAAGAAATGAAAACTAAATATCTAATCAAAAAACTAAAAGTTGCATAATAATGAATTTCTTGAGTAGATATGCCCTGAAATGTGAACATACTTATAATGAACCTATCTTTCATGAAGATTTGTTGGTTGTTTGCAACAACACATCACATGCAACAACCTCAATATGGAGAAAACTAACATGGTGAGCAAGGCTATCCACCTACATGTGGCAACCAACATGGCAAAGGCCATCCACCTAAAGGTGGCAACTAGGATGGTAGAAGCTATCCACCCGGAAGTGGCAACTAACATGGTAGAAGCTATGCACATGGATGCGACAACCTTTATGGTGGAGGGTAGTCATCTGGAGGAGAACCAGAATGGTCCAAGTTATCCATCAACATGAAGCAACCATCATAGACACTGACCATTCACCTACATGCCATCACAGTTGGTTATTTTGATCTTATAGATGTGAAACCTATCAATAAATCAATTGGAGTGTCCTAGTGGATTTTGCCTTTTATTAAAATCATGTCATAAGGTGTAGTATAAATTTGTGCCTCTATGGTTGTGTTGAAATATTCAAGAGTTGTTTGTTTTGGAAAATAGAATTGGCAATGTGAGTACATGATCGATTGTAGAGGTAGTAGTTGACAAGTTGAAGAAAAGCTATTACTCCTCCCTCAATATGGTGGTTACTTGATTTTTTTAAGAGTATGATATCAAGTGTAGCATCTACCAAGTGCACAAACATCTCCTATGTCAATTTTTTATGAATAATCTTGAAATACTATTGTTTATTACTTGGTATTTGCATATCCTCATGTGTTTTATGTTGCTGGAGGAGAAAGCTAAGTGTTGAACCAAAGATAATTGAGTCTACTTTTAATATCTTGGTGCTTGCAATTATATTGAAGAGATTGCAAGTTCGAGCACTAGTGAAAGATGCCAAGGTAACAACATCTACCTTTGGTCCTTATGTTGAGGTATTGTCTTTGCCAAGTTCAAAGGTCTTGATCTTTATCATAGGCTGTTTGTTTTTTACATACATCAATCAACAGTGGTTTATTGCCTCAAATCAATTTGGATGCTAAGTTTATCATGAAATGTGGGTTTGTTGCATGATGGAAGTTGGTAAAAAGGGATGTTAGTGATGTAGCAAGCTTAAGAAAAACATTGAAGGGTGTTTGTGATGTTATTTGCCCAAGCAAGGTTTTTCCCTCTTTTCCTTCTTTTGCTCTTGTATTTACTTCTTCTCCTAAAAGGTTCATAGCCCATCTCAATTTTCTCTTCCCATTCACCACCTTAGGAACACCATAAATCAGTTTGTGCGTTGTTGTTACTTCTTTAGAAATTGCTCTATGATCTTTTCGCTAGAAGAAAAACCTCATTTTTTGACTTGTCTTAGGTGACTAAAAATGTCATTTGCGACTATTTTTGATAAAAAACAATCATAAAAGAATGGGGTTTTTCTACTAGTGTTTCCAACATCTTACTACAAGGAATTTTTTTTGGATGTCCACATACCTTAAAGGCCATGCCCCACCTCTTGAATTCATACAATGTTTTTGGAGTTCAAAAATTATTCTTAGCGAGCTTCATCCTTTCATGTTGAATGGTTTACAAGATGGCCTTTTGATACCTACTTCCATCCAATTTTTGGACACACCATTCTTTTATTTTTCTAACAAGATAAGAAGCTTGAATGTCACCTCCAAGTTGGTGCATTGGCAAATAAAACGCTTGTAAAGGGTGTTGAGCATATTGTGTTGGTGTTTTAGGTATATTATCTTGTGCAATCTTTTGAAATAGCTGAATTATGGTTATTGTTCAATGGGTTTGATCTTCACTTGCAAAAACAATGGCTTTTGAATATCAAAAATTTATACTTGGTTGTTTGTGGAGTTGGATGTTGCAAAACATAGTCTAGTTCGACATATGTGCTTCAAAACACTAACAATTTTTCACTAGAGAAAAGAACTAAGACACACCTGATTTTTTGAAGCAAACACAACCATAAAATGAGTGTGGAAGGCATGGATTATTATGGAGATAAAAAGCCAATCAAGTGACTGAAAATATGCACTTGGCTACGTATAAGAATGAAAGAAGCATTGGCATGTTTTTCAGTGGGAAGAATCGTTGTCAGATAGAGCAAGATGAAGTAGCTATAGCCAATTGTGGAGTACCATACACCATTGTGCGACTTGGAAGCCTTTGTGATGAACCTAATGGTCAGCTAGGATTTGACTTTGTGCAAGTTTGTTGGATTCTCATTCTAACCTCCATGTTATTTGTAGATTTTTGCTAAAACAAATTTCTACAACTTGTAAACAATTAGTTAAGATTAGGATTAGGGTTGGGTTTCTTTGTGTATTTTTGATCTGTGCACACTAAGTTGTTTATATGGTTGGCTATTTGTCCATTACTTGAAATAGGTGAACATGAAGGGTGTGGCATGAGTGAAAATTGAATTTGCTCTTCATTTCTTTTTGCTCCAACTAAGAGATGGTTCAAAACTCATTCAATGTTTATCCCATGTTTTTTCTTGAGTCCTAATTGAATGTCAAGTGATTTGCCCTATGGATCAAGGTGCTTTTAGGAAGTCATGCGATTCGAGAACTAATAAAAGATTTAACTACTATAAAGTCCCCACCTCTAGACACCTCTTTTGCCACTTTTGCATTTATTGTTAAGGTATTACATTAATGTCCCCATGAATAGTACTACCCATAGTCTATTCAATATATTTCCATTAGGTGCAAGATCCTCTGATGAAGTTTAAGAAAGATTTGTGAAATCTATTATGTTTCAAAATTCTTTGTAAGTTTTTTCCCATTTTTTAATTCTCAAGTTCAGATAGTAATAGTTATATATTTGACTCACAATTGGTAAGTTGTGCATTTAGTTTCTAGTCTTGATTTTGTAAGTTTTTTGTGTCAACACCTAGGTGGTACTCTCAAGCACCCATGTATATAAAATTGTAAGTTATAAACCAATGCAAAAAATGACATGTGTCATGTGTAGTCCTTGGAAAAGAACTTTTACCTTGGTGCCCTTGGTGTTTTTTACCATGTTTTCACCCATGAATTACATGTGGAAGAAGTTTAGAAGTTGAATTGGTGCCTTACAAACAAAAACATTGATATCGATTTTATGCATGAAAATGATGGGAGTAATGTTAAAGACAACAACGATTTAGATTTAAATGATGATGCACATCGGCATGGTTCTATTTTTGTTCCAATAGGTCAAGAAGGAAACCAACAATATGGAATTGGTCATTTTCTAAATCTACTAAAGGTTCCCACATCAAGGAGCAAACGGAGTGAACAATTCATTGATTAGTCAAAATTAATTATCATTACATTAATGAGTCCATAATAGCTATGAAGGAAAAAATAAAGAAAAATGAAAACTTGGTCAAGGAGAAAGCAAGGAAAAAGGATAAAATGCTAAGCAAAAAGGAGAAGTTGGTTTGAAAAAAATTGATCAAGGAAGCACAAAGGAAGGAAAAGGAAGCATACCAAGCCCAAAAAATAACATTTGACCAAGAATGGTTAGTTGCAGCATTAAAGGCGATAGGAAACAAGTTGCATGCAATGTTAAAATCTCCCATTAGTTTTAATAGAAGGGGTCATGAAACCCCATTTTGTGGAACAACACCCTTTATTTGCAAATACAACATATAGTTGACCTTGAAACAAGGAAAAAAAGGAGAATAAGGGAAAAAAATAAAATAGTTATTTACATTTCCTACCCTTATTGAACCACCATGGGTCTATAGACATGCATTCCATCACATATCTCCATAAACATGTGATTTTCTCCACTTTACAAACTTTGTATGTGTTCATTGTTTTTGTTGTTTTGCTAATGCTTATGTAGTCATCATGAACAACATTGTAAAAAAATAATGACCTTGAATGACTTTTTGCACATGTTTTGTTTGTAACAAAAAAGTAGAAGGCAACATTAACATTGAACAAACATGCACATGGAGAAATTGGAAAGTCACACATGGAGGACAAAAGTCAAAACTTAAAAATGACACAATTTACTTATAAGCTTCAAGAGATGAAGAAGCAAGAATTTGAAATTTTCTTTGGACATTCTCAACACCTATCATTTGATAGTTGTTGAGATCAAGTCTTTGATATGAGGGCACAATAGAACTTTAAGTTTTGATGTGAAGGTACAATATAACTTATAGAAATTTGCACTTACATCATAGTTTCAAATACTACTCTAAACTTGGATTGACCATGTATGACCATTTTGAATATTATGACATGATTTATCATTAAAAAAAGTCTAATTCTTGCCATGCATGTATGACCAATTCACTTGAACATTATGTCCTATATATTAATAGCTTTTATGCATTCCTATTAATTTGAAAGAAAATCACAAAACTAATAAAATGTTGAAAGCATTGGTCAAGTAAGCACTCACAAACTTTGAACTTGTGAATAAATCCAACACCATTTAGGGCTTCTATCATTTCTTTTCTCACAACAATTATTGCAACAACTAATGTGTTCATCAACATCATAATCTTTCATTTCTTTCCCTACTTATAATTATTAACATTATTTCTTTCATAATTTCCTGTCCTTAGAATAGTAACAATTGTTGTCATTTCTATCATTTGTTCCTTCCCCCACACAAATATTGATGCACCTCCCATTTCCTCTTTCTATACAGTAAGAGCTTCTTTTAGTACCTCCTCTTCCTATAATAGCTATTATTAACACAAGTTTTCCCATAGTTGTTACTTCTGAAAAACATGAGTTTTTTGAAAAAAAAAGAAAAAAGTTTTTCTCCTATTGTTGCAGCAAGCTTTTCCCACTCTTGTTATTGCAACAATTGTTGTTCCACACAATAATAAACATTTTTTTAAAAAGGACAAAAAATCATTTCTCCTTAAAGTTGATGTTTAATATTGCTGCAAGTTTCCCAACAACTATTGCAATAGTTGCTACCTTCACAATACTGTCACTACAAGCTTTCCCATAGTTGCTGCTATGATAATTGTTACTCCCACAAATTTTAAAAAATATATATATATGATTTCTCATTTGCAGAAAAAAATAAAAAATTACAAAGCCAAAAATTTCACCAAACAATGTAACTATAGTTGCTAGTAAAGGTGGCTTACTTTAACTACTAGGTAAACCGACCAATGACCAAACACTTAAATGCTTAGGGTAGGCCGAATCCAAGGGGAGGGATTGATTGTGTCCAAACAAACTTGAACCCCTCCAATTGGCGCATCTGGCACAACAAAAATCATTAAAAACAAAATAGAATTGAAAAAGTTATGACCCCCCAAAATAGAGAAGATCAAGAACTCAAAAAAACAAACCATCGAGCATTACAAAGGCTGGTTCCTAAACACCCAAAAAAATTCCTTGTATGTTACTTTGTTGTTATTAGTGTTCAAGAATTATTTGTAGAACTTCAGGTGACGCTCTTATAACACTTCAAATCGTTTAAGATGAATAGGAAATAAAAAAGTTATGAGGTTTGAAAGTAGGAGAGGTCAAAATGAAGAAAAATGAAAAAAAACACATTGTGTAATTCCAAAAAACGTATTTTCTTTACTCCTCTTTTTTGGCTGGTCTTTTGTCTTTCCACTTCAAAGATGATTTGTAGAGCTTGAGAAGGCACTCCTATAACATTTTAAATCACTCAAAATGGAGAAGAATTGAGAAAGATCTGCCAAAGTGTTCAGTCATAGGCAGGCGATCAGTGATGAGCCGGTTTACCCTAGTGGTACTTAAGCTGCAACAGCAACTGTCGGTTATTGCACGCAGTAAGCAAGCACAACAACTTAATCTCTCCTTCAACTCACTGACTTTGAAACTCCTTCAATGATGATGCACCTGAACAAAGCCTTATTTTTCATCATTAAAACCCAAAAAAAAAACCTTTTAAGAAAAAGTAAAGAGGCGAGATTGAAAAGTTGGAATTTTGTATTTACACTTACATTGCACGCTTTAGGGTTCCCAAGTCATTGCATTTGAAATTATCTGTGGCAAGCATCCAATGCCCATTTGAACACTTTGGCATTGATTTGCACATAGGATAATAATATATTTGTGATGATGTCAAGGTTTAAAGATGACAAAATAGAATCCCTATGCATGGGTCTCTAAACAACTCATAAATGTGAATAGACTATTGATGTATTTTGTTTTCAACTACTAATTTAAAAACAGTTGTCACACATGTTCACTTTAATAATGGGTTGAAAACTTTCTTATTAAAGCACTTTTTATTCCTTGAACATAGGGTCAGTTGACATGTAATAGTAGATAGACCAATGTCCTAAAATAAATTATCCTACAATTATTTTTTGGATTTGCCTATAAATATTTTATTCCTTATCCGAGAATTATGGCATTTTTTTTCAGATTATTATTGTAATTACCCATCTCCAAAAAACTTATTTCACACCCCCTCCTCACCAGTGGTTTTTTTTCAATTTCCTGATGTAGCCAGGGTGACGAGCATCCCTAGGCAGATTTCGACTTAACTGGCGAATTTATTTCAAGAAACTTCGAAAACTGTAGCCAGTAGGCATAAAGGTGGCGACACCATCCCCCAAAAAACTAGTTTTCTGTCGCTTTTTGGCGATTTTTTTTTCTCAGAAATATTCCGTTTGGGAAAACTGTGTCGCCATTTGGCGATTTTTCGTCAAAAAAATAAATCACTGTCCCTCACACCCCGCCCACCCCCGCAAATGCCATGTGTACATGCCTGTCACGCTTAAGAGCGTGATTTTAGGGCAGAATACCTTACCTGTCGTGTCCCTGACCCAACGTCTCGCACCTCCCACCACGTCGCCTCCCATTGTCCCTGTCTTCTTCTTCTTCTCCGTTTGTTTCTCAGTAGTCCCGTAATCATTCGAGAGGAACTTTGTGGCAATTCGTCTGTGTGCTTTTTACATTTAAAAAAAAAAAATTGGATTAATTTTTAGTGGGCTTCTTCTGCTGCGGCATCATATGTAGCCTGTACATCTTGTTTCATTTCTGTTTTGTGAGTGCTTTTTTGGTTCTGGATGGGTTATTGTTGCTTTTCTGCGATTTCGTGATTGATTTTTGTTGCTGTGATCGACTGACACCCCACTGTGGAAGTTCCAAAGGAAAGCGACGCCGTATTCCGTTTTACAAACGGCGTGTTTTTTTTTCTTTTGCGTTTTCAGATTTTTGGAGGCGTGGTTGGGTTGGCGGGATTCTGGAGGAGATTTCATTTCTTGGCGGTTTGATTTTCGGTTTTACAGTTTCTTCTCAAGCTTTTGTAGCAATCAGAGCACAAGGATTGAAACCCACAATTTGTCTCGTACGAAAAAGCTCGTGGTGGTTTTGCACCAAGAAACAAGAGAGAGAGAGAGAGAGAGAGGAACAATTGCGAAGAAAACAATCCAGAAGCTCAGGCGAGACTGGTGTCCAGACGATTGCATTCAGGGCATGGAAAACATGTTGAAGAGTGCAGAGCAAATGGAACTGCAATTGCAGAGCGAGAATTTGGAGGGAGTCCCAAGTCTAGAGCAAACTTCTGTTGCTGCTGCTGCTGGCACCTCTGGTACTACTGAAGCAGCTGCTCCCAGCAGCAGCAAGTCGACGAGCACCCAGTTGTCTGATCTGCCAGATATATGCATTGCGATGATGTTGGCCTGCCTGAATCCCATAGAAGTCGTCAAACTCGCTTGTGTTTGCCGTTCCTTTTACGATGCATCTCACTCCGATCTCGTGTGGGAGACTTTTCTGCCCCCATCATATCACAACCTGCTGGCACTGCAGCCAAATCCTCCTCCAGAATTTGCCAGCAAGAAGGAGGTTTTCGACCATCTCTGCAAACCATTTGTAACATCCAACCGAATACAGGTTCTCGCAAGTCTTGGACCCAAGTGTTTTCTGTCTGTCTGTCTGTCTCGGCCTGTGCAGCATTTCAATACAGAACTTGCTGAACATTTCTTTTGCAATCCTCCTCCAGTTCCAACTCCAGAACTTCAGATTGTCAAGAAAAAAGTCCGTTCTCATGAAGAACAAATTGTTGAAAATCTGTTGTTGTGGGTCATTGGGGGTCACTGCACAGGGCTACTGGTTGGATCGACGCACGGGTGGACTCAGCATGAGTCTATCAGCTAGTGGTCTTGTTATCGTCTGGAGTGACAACGATCGCTACTGGGAGTGGCTTGAAGATCGTGCCTCCATGTACGTCTTCATGACTCCCTAACAAGGAAGACTTCTCCCTGGACTCTTGATCTTCTTCTTCTTCTACTATGATTCAATCTGCGAATGCTCAATGCAGCAACTGATTTCACTGCCAGGCTTTAGATTTTGCAGTTCAAGGACCAAACTTTGCTGAAACAATCTGGTGATCATCATGGGTCCCAGTGATATCAAAACTGTAGATTCTTCTGACCAGTGATGGTGGATGGGTCGGAGCTTCACAGTTCTTGAAAACTGATTAAGATCCAGATCGACGTTCTGAACTGTGGGTTTTTTTATTTTGGATTTCTGGTGACTGTTGTGAAAGCAACTCCACCTGTGCTCTGTATGTGACCCTGCAAATTAAAATTGGATGCCTTGAAAAGTCAAAACATGCCAGTTTGGCTCAGCAAAATGGTTTTGGTCCAGCATTTTTGCAGAGTTTGCTAAGGCTGGTATAAGGCACAGCAAAGCCTAGAACACTTGCTGTTGATTGGCTAGATAGTTTGATTGGTCCAGGTGGGTTGCTATTAGTAGTCTCCCACCTATTTGCAGTCACAGTTTAGTTTTATGGGTGGGGTTGAAAAAAAGTAAATAACTAAACTTGGATGTGAGAAATATTTTTCCAGGGTCACATACTGAGCACTGCTGGAGTGCTCTGAGTCTACTAGTTACTGATGATATATTGTTGTTGTTTTGCATTTGGGTACATGATGAACAATTGCAGGTTTCCATTAGTAGCAGAGCTAAGGAATGTGTGCTGGTTTGAAGCAAGAGGAGAGATAGAATGCACGCTGCCACCAGGAGCTTACACACTCTCATGGCGGATACGGTTCTTGGACACTTTTGTAGGATGGGCTGATGAGCCTGCACACTTCAAATTCTCAAAAAACAATGGTACAGAGATGGAGTTCAAGTGCTACATTCAGCAGCAATTGCCTCCAGTGCAGGTGCCAGGCTACAGCTCCCCAACATTCCGTCAGGTGGAAGGTGAGTGGAGAGAGTTGGACGCAGGTGAGTTCGTTGTGGAGACAGGAGAGGAGATGACTTTGTTGCAATTTTGTATGTTGGAAATAACTGGCGGGCGATGGAAACGTGGGTTGCGCTTGGATGGGGTGCTTGTTCGTCCCACCAACACACTTGCACCATCCTTACCTTCTTCACCTGCAACAAATGCTGCACAACTCACCAGATTATTACCCAGGCATCTGCCACACAGCAGGAGGTTCCCAATGGATTTGCCAGGGACTTTTCAGGTGGCAAGAACATGATCTGGAAATCCTCCTCCTCCTCCTACAGCAACCCTAGCTGATTGCCCAATGAATGGCTCTTCCCCTGATGGCAAGTTCAAACCAGCACCAACAAATAGCTTCTCATTGCAGAGTAATGGCTCTGAAGTCCCTTATGGCAAGTTCAAGCTCCAAATCAGTGTTGACAAGTTTTCTGGCTGGTTCTAGCTCAGGTTCTA
>Ga0209208_10009272_pt1 | contig 12962 bp, 10 predicted proteins | sample S1TSphfallax_3_FD_187694 | JGI IMG/M metagenome (GOLD analysis project Ga0209208, IMG submission 187694) | Host-associated microbial communities from peat moss isolated from Minnesota, USA - S1T2_Fd - Sphagnum fallax MG (SPAdes) (version 2) | ecosystem: Host-associated > Plants > Peat moss >...
TTTTTTTTTTTTTGAAAACCCCCCCCCCCCCCCCCCAATCTTTTAATCACATGAAATTTACTATTTTATTTCCTTCGTTTTGACTCCCCTCAATCTTTTGGTTACATGACTTTTACTATTTTTTTCTTATTTTTCTCCCTCTTGACTAAAAACCATATTTTTCCCTTCTACTCAACCCCTATCTTACACCATTTTTGGTGAACAATGCTTTTGGTTTTGACAATTTGATGGTTGTTGAAACATTTTTTAAAGGTTAATGTAGCATAGAAGGAGGCTATGACAATGTCTTGCAAATTAAGATTGAAGAAGAGTGTAGCATGATCCAAGGTAGTTGTGGACATGGTCTAAATGTTTCTAGTGAGTTTGGTTGAATTATAGGTTAGATGGGTAATACTATTATAGCCCTATTAATTGCTAGACTAGCTACAAGAAATGTCATAGTTTTATATGCAACTTTGGAGTAGGGGAAAAATTAAAGTACAAAGATTTCAATTTTGGATTTTTATTTTATTTTTAAAGATGTCATAAATTTCAATAGTTCATGGTTCAAGCCTAATCACTTTGTATTTCTGATTTGTGCATGGATGTAATTTTTTAAAAATTCACCATTTCCTTTGTGGTCTATAGACTATATTAATATGCTCTCATAATTTTGGGATAGAAATGTAGGGTGTAGTTATGGTAAAATAAACTACTCTTGATCCATTTCCAACTAGATAAATTTTACATTGGTTATTCAACAAACTATTTTTCTTATATATTGTACCATGCTTTGTATAAGACTATTCATACATGTAATATTGCTACAATATTTTGCAATCATTTGTTGAAATACAATAATATGGCATAATATTGTTGCAAATTGCATTGCATGCCAAGTATGCCACATTTTGATTAATACATACTTACATATGTGTTTATGGCATTTTGTTGGTATGCATAGTATGTCATAGTAATGTTGCAATATTTGTTGATATGCAATAATATGGCATAGTATTGCTATAAATTGCATTGCATGCCAATTATGCAACATTTTGATTGATACATACTTGGCATATGTGTTTCTAGCATTTTCTTGATATGCAATCTAGTATGGCATAGTATTGCTACAAATTGCATTGCATGGCAAGTATGTAACATTTTGATTGATACATATTTAGCATATGTGTTTATAACATTTTGTTGATACATACTTGGCATTTTGCATATTATATTATAACATAAGGTTTTTAAATATTTATTTTAGTTGTTTCCATATTATTTTCCTCTATACCAATTGAAATTTTAAATGAATTGTATTGTAACAATTGTAAAAGCAAGCCTTTGTGCCAAGGGACCACAACCACTTGGAACTATTCATGAAGTAATTTGTGTTTGTTAGTACCAACAAACTAAATATGTTAATCCAGATTGTTGAATCAATCATTTTTGGTTGTGGAAAATGTGAATTAGCATTGCAAGGAAGTTTTTTATCTTAAATTTAATTGAATTTTTCTTTCTAAACCACATTCATGTTCATTGTTTTACTTGGTCAAAATTGCAATTTGGCATGATGATATCAAGATTCAGATCAATTTCACTTTGATCATTTTCTCTAACATTCTTCTTTGAATGTTACACATTCTTTCATACATGTCTTAATTTTAATGTACTTATCATGAAACATGTTTTGACCAAAATGTAAATTCATTTTCCCTAGTTTGCACTTGTCGACACAATTTTTTTCAAGACATTGAACATGTCAAGGAAATTGAAATGTGTTCAAAAGTGTGAACCAATAGTCTTCAATGTGTTGATTGTGTCCAATGATATTGATCACAACTAGTTCTATTTGATTCAAAGGGGCATGGGATAAGTTGAAAACTTGTTTGGTCTCCTTCTTTTTCTCTTTTGTATTGTTTTCATCATGACTTCTCATTTTATTTTCAATCTTGGTGAAACTAGGACCCAATATGTAGATGGGTACTACCATATGGATAATATTATTTACATGCCTACTACATACTTGCCCACACTTTCTCAATTCTTATCATGGTTAGTTTCATGTTGCTAGTAGCTATTGGGTCAATGGCACTTATATTTATTCTTTCCACCAATCTACAAAGGTTATTTCACATGACCAAAACTGTCTAGTAGTGTTTGTTCATCCATATTTTATTTTTTAAAATTAAGTTTATGATTCTATCTCCATGTTTTGTTATCAAACTTTTGTGCTTCAATGTATCACCTTATTATTTGGAAATAATAGGGTATCATTATTGCACAATGTTTCAATATGATAATGTATTGATTTGACAACTTTTATTGATTTTTTCAGGTTTTGCAAAGATGTCAAATATTGAATCAATAAATCTTTCCATTAAGATTGATGGGAAAGCAATTGATGTCACTTACAAAGGTTGGACTGAAATCCACCAACTAATACATGAATGTAATGACAATGAAAAAAAACCTACATGGATGCTTACTAGAAACATCTTTGTGTTGTTATTGCCATGCATCTTTTTCCAACAAGATCTTATTCAATCATCGTCAAGTTATCCAAGTTTGCAATCAAGCCTTGGATGAACAAGGAACAGGTTCATCTTCCATCTTTAGCTCCTATTTTGGACCTCCTTCATCTTCAGCTGATCCTATTCCACCTCCTCCATCTTTAGTTGATCTTATTCCATCTCTTCCATTTTCAACTCATCTTATTCCAGCTCCTCCTCCATCTTGAAGTCTTATTCCACCTCCGCTTATGGCTATATTGCAAAAGAAAATTGTCACATTTGTAAATGTAGTTCCCCCTCCTCTGCTATCAACACCTACTCCTTTCATGGCTCCTTTTTAGCTAATAGGTGGGATAAATTATTCTCATTGGCCCCAACTTGCACAACCCTTGCCAACAAAAAAAAAGATGAATTTGTCAAAAGGAATTCCATCAAATGTAAAAAAGGTTTTGGACAAGGGCGAAAAGAAATTAAAATTGGATGAAGAACACCAAGATGTGGTCCACAAAACCACAATCAATCTTGTTGAACTTGCCAACACATTCAACATTTTATAGCCATCAATACATTCACAACAACCCTTCAAGCTACAATTAGCCATTGGTATTGTATTGGGGTGGTATGAATAACTTCATTTTAATGTTTTATTATTTAAAACTTCAACTCCATCATAATATATTATATCAATGTATTATGTTAAATGTTGATATCATTCTATTAGGTTACATGTATGTATTAGTGTACCATGTTACATGTATGTATTATTGTATGAACCCACAATGTGTATCATGTATTGTGAAGTTTTTTTCATTTTATTTGCATGTTACCTTGCAATGTGAATGTTGTGGGACAATTCTAAACTTCTTATGAATCTATGTGTAGCTTTATCAACAATGTTTTACACAACTTAACTTGACATCAACAAAATGCAACCCAATCTGATGAAGTAAACTTGTTGATATCTTATCTTTCATATTGACATGCATTGAAAACTTTTAAGGTTGAATTGTTTAAGTGGGAGATGAAGGTGGGTGTAATGTGCATTAAAGTTTTGCATAACATAGTATTTCAATTGGAAAACAAAACAATTGACGGATTAAAAAAGCATCTTGGGATTGGAACCCAATCTAGCACACGCTTTCATCCAATCAACAAATTTTGAAAAAGATGTTAAATTGTAAGTCAAATAATGTATGTTTGCATTATTTTAATTAGATAATAAACCCATCCCTTAATTCTAATCATGTTTACTTGCTTGTGTAGTTGTGGAGGCAGCAAATTATACAAAAATGTTGGTTCTAATCTTTAAACTCCAAAAATCCCACCATTAGTGCTTATGTAATTGTTGAAATTTTATTTATTTTTTCATTGTGGGAGGGGAAGAAGTTTCCTTATATGCCCCTTTAGTGGTTTGAAGGAGGAGAAATTGCAAAAATGGATGTAGTGTCTGCCCCATGGAAATAATTAAATCCCACCTTTTTTCTATTACTATAGTGTGTTACTATATTAATGTGTCAATGTTTTAATGTATTGGATAAATAATGTTTGAATGTGTTAATGTTTCATTATATCAAGTTATTAATGTTTCAATGTATCAGTAATTAATGTTACAGCGTGTCAATCTTTTAGTGTTGCATTTTGTGAATGTTATAATGTTACAATGTTATAATGTTGTAATGTGTTAGTGTGGCAATGTATTGATGTATTAGAATTGTTTGTCCCCCCATCCAAGATGATTTTAAATTATTAAGGATGTTTTCCAAAGGGAAGGTCAATATGTTTTTGGGCAATCCATTATCAATCAAAATATCCATCCCCTACATCAACAATTATCTGATTTTGTGAATGGGAAGGGTGACAACATTAATAATGAGATTTACAATTGGTTATGTATGTGTGTATGTATTGTATATGTGTTTATGTATTAATGTGTCAATCATCTAGTGTGTTAATGTATCATTGTAATAATGTACTTGCGTTACGATATATGTTTTAATGTATTAGTGAATTAATTCTTTAGTTGAACATGTATGCGAATTGTGACAATGTATCAGATAATGTGGATTATTGTATTAAACATATTAATTACATTAGGCATCATAGGATACCCAATCAAATCATTGTTAAGGATGTTAAAGTTTGAAGCAAGATTCAACATTTTAACCTTTGTTGGATGCAAAGAATCTGTTCAAAAGGATTTAAACCTTAAAAAAAATTTGTTAACTTGAATCTATTTGATAATATCCACAAAGCCCATCACCTTTAGAATAAAATTGATTTCAACAAAAATTGTGATTAGGTTATTAAAATTGATAAATATGATTAATGTTAGATATTATAAAATTGAGGAAGGTTTTTGTAGGGAATGTTTTATTGTAGACAAAAAAAATTTACCATTTAATCATTGAACTTTAGTAAATATTAGTTACTCAATGTTTTAATGCTACATGAATATTTCAAAACTTGATACATTGAGCTACATACTAGAAAGATCAATCCATACCATGTTATTGCAAATTAATGTCTTAATGTACCAATGTATCAATGTACCAATGTTTTTGTGTTTCCCTATTGAGGTGGTGCCAATGATAGTCATTTTTTTGTAATTGGTTTATGACCATGAGCCAAAAAGTCCATGTCTCATTTAAGGTTAAACCATTGTCCATCTTTGATTGGTAAAAGCACAAGGTTTGGGCCTATGGGGTTATGTGACCCATATTATAACTCTACCACAACCTTTGCTTGATTGCCATGTGTAGAACAAAAATCTGCCATCAAATGTTCAAGGAAAACTTGATTTCCACTAGTTGCATCCACTATATGTAATGCCATGTTTTGGATGAAAGCATGGTTAGGTGGCTCAAAAGTGGCATTTGAAAGTTCATAACCTAACATTAACGAGTTTTTTTGCGGTTTTAACAATTATCAAACCATAAATCCTATAATTATCCCTTATATTTTTAATCAAAAATATTAATAAGTTAACCTATGAATATCCTGACACATGTGATTGATAAAAAAATCCATTCAAAAGATTAAAATTTTAAATGTGAAATGGACTCTCAAGGATAAAAATTTATAACAATCATGTCATTTAAAACTTTTTAAAGTTAAATATATTTTAGGAAAGTTTCAATGCACTTCACTAGTAAATTTTTGATTTGATGATGCTTTGTCTTTTATTTTTTTATTCTGACACTACTTTGACATTTTTTTGAATCCACATTTTTCATTTTTTGTGTGTGATGGACATATTGTTGTCATTTCAAAAGTCCATTATGAGTCCATAATCTTTTTAGAATTCATCAAATTTTTTGTATGATGATTCCCATTAAAGTTTATTACAACATGAATAATTAAAGAATTGGCAATGTTAATTTTGAATATGGCTTTAAATTTTATGTTTGTATGTAATCCTAAAAAAATACAAGTGTGACAGTCCAAATTGTCCACCTATTCATGTTTTCACCCTTCCGAAGACGTTCCTCTAAATTGAATTGTATTGGGGTGGTCAAATTTATGAATTGATGTAGGTGGAGTTGCCATTATGTGGGGGGATGTATGCACCTATAGACTAAATAAGTTTTTCAACCCAACTTGAATAGTCCATTTTAATGATCCACAAAAATGAAGGATTATGCCTTTTATAAGGTGAGGATGAAGAAACATTAAGACCTTGAGTTGATGTTTGCAAATGTTTCCATGTTGTGCATGGATGCAATTACAACATGCCCATTCTGATGTTGGGTTGTGGATTTGGGATGACATGACCAATGCTAAACCAACTTCATAAGAAGGCAATGCCACATTTACATCAAGAATCAATCATGTTTCCAATAAGGCCCAATCACAAACAATTGTTGGTGTTGTTGTTCACGAACCTAAAGTTCTTGTGTAGACTTTGATACTAATATTGAATGAGGACATTTCCAATTAATTCATAAATGCACCAATCCACATGATGACCAATTAATATTCTAATCCCTGACTTTAATTAGGCCTTCAATATCGCATGGTAACTTTCAATTACAACTTTGGTGTCTTGCCCAACATATGGTAGATTTTGAAATCCAACCACCCACATGTGAGTTTTATGTTGTTTATTTTCCTCCATGTATTTTTTAAGACATTAGCTACAAGATACTTACAAATGATATAATGTAGCCTATTCATCGCTCACATTTTAACACCAGCTCCAATGGACCATCCCTATCATACATGACGTTCCCTAGTTCTTTGATACATTATTACGTAATGTTGGGTCCATTATCTTGATACATGTTTGTTTTTGCCATGTTCTTTTGTCATGCCACAAACATAAAAAAATGGTAATGTTTGGCCATATAGTTTTAGAAGAAAGAAAATGTATTATACATGAATCTTGGTGGATTTAAACACCATCAATGATGACGCATGTTACATCCATTAAGGCAAGTGACATGAACCCTAAACCCTAAACCCTAAACCCATAACTAACAATTAGTTGGATAGAAAGGGGGAAGGGGTAAAAATTTTACTTGATGTAGTTGATTTCCCCTTGGGCATAATCAAGTATGAAAGTGTTAAGATGCCATGATGGATCATGAGTTTTGTGAATGCTTTCATTCAAAGTGTGCATCCATGGTGTCAAGTCCTCTTGTTGACGTTGTGATGTGATGCAATATGCTATAGGAATGCCATTGTGCCATTGGTTAAACACCATCATGGTATAAGGGGCGAATTGCCAAAATTCACAATATATAAATGTAATATGGTATGTTAGATGAACATTGATAAAAATATATAATGAATGATCTATTAACATTTAAAAGTTTCTACATGTATTTATTTATGTCCATTGATTTGTCCTATTAATGTTTCAATGGCATTAAACTACATATATATCAATGTATTATACCACATGCATGTATAATGTATCACCTTTTTTTCATTTGTCCCAAAGGTTGCATCAACGACAACACCCCCTTGGTGCCCATATTCAATCATCATCTCCCTTTGCCATGGTGTTTGGATACCCAAAGTGAAAGGCATGTTTTGCCTAGTGAAACCACCATTCACCTCTACCCCAATTTTTTGATAGTAAAACATTGAATTAGTGTTTTGTTGAACCCACATATGCACATTTTTCGCATTGTTATTATGTAGCTAGTATGTTTATTGAGTCAATTTCTTAGACAACACCCTAACATTTTTCTCAATGAGGAACATGTTTCTATTTAATTCACATATTGCTTATGTTTTGTCATGATTTGAAACTCAATGGGTCCAAGCCTTAGTTGTTCCATCACAAAAATTTTAATCTCTTGTGATAAATGGGTAACAAATGCAAATCTATCACCCATTGTAAAGTTCCCATGGACGTAGATTATCTTGATTAACATGATTTTGTTGAATGAAACATAACTTTGATAGATGTTTGAGCAAATGCAATGTCTTAATGGTGAATTCAACTTTACATCCTCTCTTTATAAAAACATCCCATTTCTTCTTGAAATCTTGTGTACCCTTGTGGCCAAACTTCGATGGGATTATTTTTCCATCAATGTCCAATTTTTTTGGGGGTTGCATTGTGGTTAATTGTGTAATATTTTTGATAACATTTGTGAGATCATTGGGACCATATTAACCTTTGTACCTATGAACAACCATGTGAACCAATTTAGTGCTACCTATGAACATAAATTGCATTATAGAACATAAAACTAGTCACATATTTCATGTTTACATAATAATAAAACTAATTCATTAGATGGTGAACATGACATCTATACATGTATAATACATATGTAAATCTTGGGGCATGAATGTCATAAAAGTGAAAATTTGAACCTTGAAAACTCGAAAACACTATCTACTCACAATTGTTGCAAATCATTGTCAAGGTGGATGATGTGATTTTTGCAAAAAATCAACGTTGTCCACCATCTTGATTTTTTTTGCCATCTATGAAATCAAACACCCAAGTTGTGGGGATGAATGCAACTTTGACAAGGTGAGGGCCTTGTTGCATCCCAATTTGTTGAAGGACAACTTTTCACAACACATTTTCATGATTAAAAGGCCCATCTGGTGGGGTTTGAACTACATTTTTCAATGCCTACAATTCAACTTGATGGCCATGCTCATACAAATGCAACAACTTCCCTTCCATTCTTACAAAAACCATTGTATAGGATATTAATTTTGATGCACTTGACATTCAAATTTATGATAATCAATATACACGTTAAAAACATGATAAATCTTTCATTTATATAAAATTAGGTCACAATGACATGTGAAAAATTTGTAAAAATGTTAAAAGTGCATTCCAAAACACCTTTGGGATAAACACAAGAACATCATGTGAAAAGGAAATTCATGTCACTTGATATGCACAAGCTTGAAAAATGTGACCACAGACCTTAATTTGCAAAATAATCCTCATTGAAAGTTCATCATATATTTATAATAGAATAAAAAATGCAAATATCAACTATTTAAAGTTGAAAAGTTGCAAGAAATGTGTAACATGTGTCAATTTTTCCCCTTATGCAGAGATTTTTTTTCAAGTGTCAAAAACTAGTAATACATTCAATGTATTGTTCAAACCATGTGTTAGTAACATAGTGGTGCATTTTGATTAAGTTAATTATCTTTTTACTTTACCCATACATTTTGAAACATGGCAACCTTTTGTCCATTTATTTTGGAAAAAAATCCATTCTTTTTATGTTTAAACAAATTGACAAATCCTTAATGTATTAAAAGATCTTCAATATGTCAATAGATCATTAATGTATCGATAAATTTTTAACGTGTCAATAACATATGGTTAATAATAGTTAGTTATAATAAAAAATTTGATGGTAAATGTATTGTAGGTGTCAAATTTTCATATGTAAGGTTTATTTTTCTAATGTCAAAATATGTTTATAATACATTCACTGTATTGCTCACATCAGATCTTGATAGTAAATTAATGTTTTTTACTAAATTAACAATTTTTTTTACCTTACTTATAAAATTGGAAATGTGGCAAACTCTCGTCGATCTATTTTGAAAATTTTCTTGTTTTTTCTATGTTTAAACATGTTGAAAAAACCTTAGTGTATCAAAGATCTTCAATGTATCAATAGATCATTAATGTATCAATAACATATGGTTAATAATTGTTAGTTATAATAAAAAAACTAATGGTAAATGTATATTAGGTGTCAAATTTTCATATGTGAAAATTATTTATAATATCATGTGTGAAAATATGTTTATAATACACTACATGTATTGCTTACACCACATTTTGAAAGTAGATTAATGGTTTTTTATTAAATTAACAATTATTTTACCTTACCCATAAACTTGGAAATGTGGCAACCTTTCATCCATCTATTTTGAAAAAAAATTCCTTCTTTCTATGTTTAAATGAGTTGAAAAAACCTTAATGTATCAAAAGATATTTAGTGTATCAACAAATCATTAATCTATAAATTATTTTTTAATGTATTAGTAACATATGGTTAATAACAATTAGTTATAATTGAAAAATGATGAAAAATGTACACTAGGTGTTAAATTTTCATACGTAAGATTTATTTTTGAAGTGTGGAAATATATGAATAATACATTCAATGTATTGCTCACATCATGTGTTGATAGTAGATTAATGGTTTTTACTAAATTAATAGTTGTTTTACCTTACCTATAAACTTGAAAATGTGGCAACCTCTTGTCCATTTATTTTGAAAAAATTCCCATTTTTTTAATGTTTAGATGAGCTGAAAAATCCTTAATGTATCAATAAATCCTTAGTGTATAAAAAACATATGGTAAATTATAGTTAGTTATGATTGAAAAGTGGTGTTAAATGCATACCAAGTGTCGAGTTTTCATATGTCGCCATTCATTTCTCAAGTGTGAAATATTAGTAATACATTCAATGTAATAGTTCACACCATGTGTCAATAGTAAATTGGTGGTTTGGTACTAAATTAACAATTATTTTTATCTTACCCATAAATTTTGGAAATGTAATAATGTCTTATCTATGTATTTTGAAATTTTAATGTATTGATATTTTTTGATACATTAACATTTATAGAATAGGAAACGAACATTTAGATGTTTATCTATAAAACATTTTATATCCATGCAGTCATTTTGAAAATTTCCCCACCCTTCCCTTACACAATATATATGTACCGTAGGATTTATGTTGATGATATAACACGATGCATGATGACATAATGCATGATGAAATATGATGCACTGATACATTGTCATTTCGATATAACAAAGTTAAAAAATAAAAATCAGTATTCAAAACCTGGCGATCATTTTATGCTGGGGAGTTCGTCCACAGCCTTGATTTTGACACTTAATCCTGAGAAAAAATCTCTCTGACAATTCCTCAAAATAACAGCCAGAAACATTTACAGGAGTAGGACGTCAATTAAATGAAACAACTCTAATTTCATTCAACAGCACAATCATGATAGAAAGGTCTTCCCCAAGGTCTGTGTCCAAATTGGATGGAATAGGATCTCAGTTTTGTTGTTGTTGTCCCCGTGGTCTCACAATGGACAATCTGCTAAACATTTGACTCATTTCTATGAGATGCGGGATCCTATTGTGAAATAGACAGAGATAAGGTGCAAATCCTTCTAATCATTTGCATTGTTGCTGTTGTATGACCCTTGTCCAGAACCTCGGGGGGTCATGAGCCTTCTGACGGGTGGCGGGGGTTTCAAACAATGGACCATATGACAGAATGTACAAAAGGTGGCATCTATTGCAGAAGGAAGAACAATGTTCAGAGTCTAAAGCTTCACTGAGCCTACTAATTCCAGCTCATGTTTGCAGTACAGAAGCTGAAGGACAAATTGACACACAAAACTGATAGTCAAGACACCAAATTGCAGATGGCCCCAAATCTCCAACCACTGCAGAAACCTACATCATATTGAATTCTCTAGGTGAAAACATCTGCTCATGAAACCATACAATTCTGAAACAAACAAGGTTGAAACATGTAAGCTTGGGCTTCTATGTAAAGAGTGGCCAACATAATTTCAAACTATGGATGCTAATTCACGAAAAACTATGTGAGAAACACGAGTAGTAATGATAATACCTCCTTATTTATCGGATGATCCCGAACCTACAATTTCACCGTTATGAGTGGTGCGTGTCATGGCATGACTGCACTCATGGGACTGTCAAGTGACCAAATTCTCACATGTCAGGGGATGGAAAATCGCCCAAATTATGAGAGACTGAAAGAAAGTAGTACATCAAAAGACAACCTTTATTGCCATTGTTGCATGATAGTAACACCTAATTAAAACCATCTCCCCAAAAAGTATTCTGGACTAGTGCCCAGACTAGGATGTCTATGAACAAGGAATGCTTGGAGCAGCACTATGTCATTCAAATCCCACTCTTAATGCAACTAGTTGAATTGAACATTCATTTGAAGTAATCCAACTTCATTCAGCTTGTACAAATGAATGTTCGATCCCATTTACCCTCAGATGCTGCATTGTCTTCATTGCTTTCCAGTCTGTTCACACTAAGCAGAGGCAATTGACTTGCCACAAGCAGGTTAGGACTTAAAACTCCTTAAACTTGATCATACTGTTCATCATATGTCCCATAGACTTCTGCTTTCTGTTGGTAGTTTTGGGTGATGGGGCATGGATGCTGTTGTGACCTGAATTGACAAATTTTGATTAGATTGCATCTTTTCCTGCTTCTTATCTATGCATTTTACTTTGGGACAAGGAGCATTGGAGAAGCTTATTCAAGATTCAGACACCAACCTACAGCTCCTTGACACTGTCCACCCTGCTGCCAAGATTTTTGTTGACAGTGCCAAATCTCAAGAAATCACTCAGGTTTTTTCCTGTTAGTAATTGTGATTGTCTTGTGCCTTGCTCTTCCTGTTTACTTTTTTTATCATCACTTCATATGTGCAGCTCTTGAAGGCTGCTAGCAGGGTTAGGTTTACTAGAGACCTTGCAAAATACTGATGTTCTGATCTAACTTTGAAGTTCTAGATGTCAAATTGGAGATGGGACCATGACTATTGTGATGCTTTTGTCTAGATCATTTGTGGGAGGCAAAGCCAATTTTGGAAGGTGATGGTGTCCATCTTTGCAGCTTATAATTTGTGCATATCAAACATCCCCGCAAATTTGCTAGTGAAGACAGTGTGAGAGCTGACAATAAGTATTGAAGGAAAGAGTTTTGAAAAGAAGAAGTCCTTGCTCATTGAAAAACTTAAGCAATCACTTCAAAACTAGTAGGTGGAGAGATGATCTCTTCAAAGATGACATGCATATCATGTTTTGTGGAAACGGTTGCCTTAGTGTGTTTTGGAATCAAGAAGGTAATATCTTGCACCTCCTCATTTTGCAGCTCTCCTTTGATATAGACTCTGCTCTTTGAAAGTTTTGCAAGGTGCATTCTCAATTGTGACTCCAGTATCTG
>Ga0209208_10009273_pt1 | contig 12961 bp, 7 predicted proteins | sample S1TSphfallax_3_FD_187694 | JGI IMG/M metagenome (GOLD analysis project Ga0209208, IMG submission 187694) | Host-associated microbial communities from peat moss isolated from Minnesota, USA - S1T2_Fd - Sphagnum fallax MG (SPAdes) (version 2) | ecosystem: Host-associated > Plants > Peat moss >...
AATGAATTTTAATATTTTTTAACCTTGCAAATGAACTTTATAAATGATAATTGAATTTATCTTTATGAAAAGTGATGAAAATTAATTAGCACAATATAAAGGTATGTAATTTTGAAATAATATGACACATTTAAAAAAGTTAACCAATAATAAAATGATTCTAATTTTTTATGTTGGTTTAATAATCTTTAAATGTGCATAATTTGAATAAAAATACAAGAAAATGGAATGATTCTTTTATTATGGACATGAATTTTAAACATTTTAAGCAATACATCACCAATATTGAAAAACCAAATCCAACTCATGGATTATGTGTTTTATCTTCTTTAATTGTAGAAGAAATACTTGCAAAACCTAATACTTGTGAAAGGCCTTTTTCAAGTATGGATGTGGAACCTTTCATTCAAAATTTATCACTGCTTTTTGACATGCATCTTGGAATTCCTCATAATTTTGATGATGCCTTTGAAATTGGAGAATTAACTATGCGCAATAATGACAACCTTTTCAAGACTGAAAGATTATTAGTTCGAGAAGATGGCATGTGCACCAATCCAACATTAAACATGTCACTTGAAAAGGCATCATTCCCATTCTTATTTCCACATGGATGTGGGGCATATGATGGAATTGGTGGGTTATTACCTTATTTGAAACAAATAATGTGTACATTATTTTCTGTTTTTACATTATATCCACCATACTTACTCTTAATGTACCAAGTGCGACAAGCGATTCAACTATTGAATGCTACAAAACATTTATGTTTAGAAAAAAATGTACAAAGATTAAAACGTCAACATCCTCAATGGTCAGAAATTGATGTTCTTAGGAATATTATAAAGTTCAAATTACCACCCTCTATTCCATTAACGCCACAATGGCACCATACCCAATTCAAAGAGTTATTGGTGATGGTGGAAAACTTTGGAATGCTTCATTTTTTTCCTCACTTTGACTTCAAATGAAACATTAAATTTGAGATGGAAAGAAATTGAAGACATTGAAAATCTTGCTATGTTTTTCAATAACACATTTTCTTGGAAGGATTATCTATTTGAATGTGTGGTATTATTTTGTGCAAGGTTGCAAGCTTTCATGTCAACCTATGTTCTTGGTGATGAAAACATTCTTGGCATTATCGAACATCATGTAACACGATCAGAGTTGCAACATCGAGGATGGTGAAAGCATAATTAATTTAATATGAAAAAAAATTAAACAAGTATATTTTGATAGAATCATTTATTAGACATTTAAATCCAACACAATAGAGCTTGAAACCTTTTCAAATCTTACCATCAAAACGCATTTACATATTGCTTCAAATTTATAACAAGTTTAATATTGCATAGCTTATTGAAAAAAATTAATATAATAATAATCAACCATAAGTTGAATAATATAATCATTATTTTCATTGAAATATTTATACTTTTTTGTTTTATTAAATATGTGTTCATTTCATGGTACATTCCATTAATGCTAACAATAATCCTAAATTATCTAAATTTGCATTGTATTTTCACCTAGGTTTTGTACATGCACACATCATATTATGGATAAATGATATTGATGTTGACCGCATCATGAATGAAATACTTGCAATGGTACTTGTTACTATTGATGAACAGTCTCAAAAATTCATATTGCCAGATAATGAACATGATTTGACATTATTCAAGCTAGTGGAACAAAACAAATGCATCAATGTGATTCACAATGCAAAACAAATAAGCACATTGGAACATGTAAATATGGATTTCCCACTACTATATTTGCTAAACAACATGGGGCTCAACATCCAATCATGCAAAGGTGGGTCAAAAAAAATCAAATCAAGTATATTTTTGAGTTAATTAGTCGGTTATTATCATTTTTATATTTATGTAATTATTAATTTTTATTACTAAAAAAGACCCTAATCTTATCTTTGCAAAATTCTTCTTATTTTAAACATTTCATTATTCAAGTTCAAAAATATTCTGTACGTTTTTTAAACATGAATTTTAATATGATATCAATTCCATGACAATGAAAATTTTCATTTATCATAATTTCCATTGTTAACATGATATTCACATTTTAGTGGGTATTTAAGTATTCAAAATTTAATCATTATTTGAAGTATTCAAATGGTTTTTGACTTGTTTGAACTATTTATGAATTAGGTGGCAATACTATCGTCCACGATATGAAGATCAAAATGTGGTGCCTTATCATTGTACTACATTGATATTGTGGGGTGCACACATGAACATTCAACGAATCACATCTTCATATTGGTCATATTATCTTTTGAAATATGCTATGAAATGTGAACCACAAGGCACTATTAAATTGGATGATGTTAATGTAAGAAGTTTGGGATTGGTCCATGCAACTCCTTTGCAACTTCAATTGATTTCAACAATAATAACAGCCAAACTTGTATCTCTAGTTGAAGCAGCCGTCTCATGTTTACAAATCCCAATCATATCAAAAAGTGTTGGTGTAAAGTATGTTGATTCAAAACCACCAAACTTGCAAACAAAAATGGTGACTAAATTTAGGATACTTGGATTTCATCCCATTGATATATATTGTGTGCGACCTTCTAACATGGCCCAATACACATTTACAAAATATTGGAAACAATTTTCTCCACAACAACAAGAATTGAAAAAGAAAACACGTTTGGGCAAAGATAAATTAGGGTTTTTTAAATATGAAAGTGAACACTTGGTGCGGTTCACAAACTTCAATCCTGGCAAACATGTTGAACCATTTTTTTTTCAACATATTGTTCAACAATGTTGTTTTTTATAAAGAACGAGAATTGATATCTCCCACAAATTTAGCAAGATCATATTATCATGAATGTTTTGTTCGTGGTATTGTGAAAATTTTTAATTGTTTATAAGACCTCATATCTGAATATGGGAAAAGAAACTTATATGATGATGAAAAGTAAAACCAAATATACAACAAGCTTTTGGAGAAACATCCTTTTGAAAGTTCACAAAATTTACTAATCAATATCAATATTGATGTTATATGTGTTGGATCACAAATTAGTCTAGTTGATCCAAATTATTGGATACATGATGTTGGTGATTCTTTGGAAAATAATTTTTTTTCACATGAATAAATGTAGATATTCAACATCATTTGTTTTTAAAAAAATGTTTTGGATGTCATTTCAGGTACATGATCTACTTGATTTTATTTCATTTCAAATATTAAAATAACTACGATCTAGAAGTTATGCATATTTATATTGCATGTATGAAAGATATATTATGGTAGTTATTTTTTATATTTATAATATAAAAGAAAAATTCTACAAAATATTATGCATATTTATTAAATTTTATAATCAATTATTCTCATAGCTATGCAAATTCATGATTTGTGAACATATTTTATGTTAGGAACTCCTAGTAGTGAAAAGACATTTTTCATTCCATATTTGACTGAATACTATATGTTATTGAAAAAGAAGGTTATCCTTACTACAACAATAGGATGTGCGACATCAAGGCTTAGTTCAAAAGCTTCAACTGTCCACACCACATTTCATATACAATGCAAAGGATATGTTCGACATTACAAGAATTAAATGTTGAATTTCAAATTCTCAAAGAAGTTGACATCATCATTATTGATGAAATGTCAATGATGACGAGTACATTGTTGCAAAGCATTGAAACTAGATTACGGCAAATTGAGAACGATACAAATGAACCATATCATTCTAAGTTTGTGATTTTGGTGGGCGATCATGCACAACTTCCAGCAATATGTTATTGCCATCTATCAGACATAAAAAATTATTGCCAAAAGCATTATGTTTATAATGCGATTGATTGGAATTCTACAACGTATCATACTTTGGAAACTTCAATAAGACATGTTGAAGATCCAAAATATTGTTCTTTTTTTAACATAATTTTTTGTCGAACACTAACGGAAGAAGATATTTCATCAGTTTTAAACAATTGCTACATTGATGAAGATCTAGTTGAACAATATATTGATGACAAAACAACAATACTTTGCACACATCGAAAGGACGTTGATTATTACAACAATTTGATTCTTCACAAGAAATTTCCAGCTGACCAAATTTATGCTATTCAATTGGAGACAAATGCAAGGAATGTTGAACACAATCAATCTTGGGTGAACAATAAAAGATTCAATCACATGCAACATGTTGCATTAGGAGCATTGGTTATGTTGACTGAAAACATTGATTTAAAAGTTGGTGCTGCAAATGGAACCACTGGAATCCTAACAAAGTTGGAGTTTGTTTTGTAATGTTTGTAGCATTTCCATTGCACTCAATCCATTAGGATATGTGCAAATAGTTCGGAAAAAATCAATTCAAAACAAATATGATTTTCAAGGACATTTTTACAAAACATCATTTCCTGTAATGTTAGGTTATGCAATTACAAGGCACAAATCCTAAGGTGCAACGATATCATCCAAAGTGATGATACATATTCATGAATCTTTTGCTCGAGGATTAGTGAATGTAATGCTATCTAGAGTCACAAGTCGGAAAAATTTGAAAATTGTTAACAATCTTCAACCTTCAGACCTACAACCTATGTTGCCATGGTTTTTAGAAAATGTGAACATTGTTGTAGATTGAAATACTAACACATGTATAATTGTAATCTAGTATGCATTATATGCAATTCTTTTGATTGGTTTTACCAATCTCCTTTCCACTCAATGCGTAAATTGGGCGTATTTTTCTAGGTTCAAATCCTAGGTTGAGTTATACTTTTAAAATTTTAAAGATGTCATTTCTAACAAAAATATCACAATTTCAAAAGGGACCAATTAGTTTGAATTGGTGCTTTAAATTTTTTTGAAGGGTTGCCATAGTGAACTAACACTTAAATGCCTTAACCATGTGGCGTATGCAAAACATCACACAAATTGCAAGGAGCTTTTACCCAAAATTTTGAGCTTCTGATTTTACTTCTCTAATTTTACCGAGAGGTGCACAAACCTCAACATTTCTACATGCATTTTCAACTTTCCAACGTCCTCATAAAAAGAAACAAGGTTATGGCACATTACTTGTGTTGTTTGTTCTACAATAAATGTTTGGGAATGTTACAGGGAGAGATGTTAGAGAGTGAAAACAAGTTTTATTTTTCCTCTTTCTTGTGATACTGGCGGAGTGCTTCAACAAGCCCTAATCCCATTACAGGCCCAATACAATCCACCTGTGAACTGTGTTATGTTATGTCAGGGGATCTCCCCCCAATTTTATATGTTCTCATTTTCCCATTTTCTATGAAATGAGAAAGAAGGGAGAAAACAAAAGGAGAGAGTTGATTATGTAATGGGAGGTTCCTGTACTTGTGCGTTTTCCTGATTTTTGGGAACACCCTCAGGCTCATGGCCTCCAGTGCCCTTCCCTAATGTGAATGCCCTCATATGGGAACCTCCATTACAAGTTAAATCCAGTGGAGGTTTGTCAAATACCAGTCGCGAACTTGGATCGATTCCTGAAGCCGGCTCTCAAAAATCCTACAGTGTCCTACTCCCAGAGTATGACCCCATGCAGGCACAGAAAATCACTCAAGAAGCTGAAGGTGACCAACCAGTCATCAGTGTAGGCCGCAAGTTGGCCAGGGTGAACCAGCACCCATGTTGATACCTTGACCTTCTTGAGTGAGCACTCTTAGTGACCATATTAAGCCCAAAAAATGTTAAATCTGAACTCAGACACCCTGATTTAGTCGAAGCATGGGATATTTGTAATGTTTAGAAATAATTTAAATGGACTAGCTTGGGTTCACCCAAGGGCTCTCACGTCACTGTCCCTTGTTGCCTGATTGAATATCATTGAAACTACTTAATTGCTAGATGAGAATTTGAAAAAGTTTCTCAGAGTCCACAATTTTTTTATAAAAACAATCAAGGCATTAAGGCTAGTGTTGCCCTGTTATTGGGGAATTGTTTTTTAATAAATATGTTGGGTACTAATAAAGGGCACAATGACAGGCTATTGCAACCTACATGCCGGTTCTCACTAGCAGCAATATTTATTTTGGAAAAAAAAAAAGGTGAGCCAGAGTTGCCAAGAAGTCCAAGACCATATAATTCATAGGGCTCTTGTGAAAATACCCTCCGATTTCATTTGTATCATACCATCAGCTGGTCTGGTTTGCTTTCATATGTTTGCTTTGGGTTTAGTCCCCTGATTTGTTTTGGGAAAGCCTTCAAAATATTCTTGGTACTAGTTATGTAATATACTTTTGTACAGGGGCAGCTTCAACACATGGCTGTCCAATAATTTATTAATTTTGAAGATTCCATTTTGAAAATTTGAATATTTTGAAACCTTTCTCCATTTTCCCTCACAAAATTTATTTAAAGTAATTTTTATTGAAAAATCCAAGATTTTTACAAATAATATAATTACTGTCAAAGCTGCCAAGGTACTACTACAGCACCACCTACAGAGCCGACAAGTCTCAGAGATAGATTATGTGACCACCCTGGGCAGGCTACCACCCACCAGTGCACCATCCATTGGAAACCTGTTATTGACTGGGTTGTTGATGAACTACAATTGAGTTACCAAGGTTTCACCTACAGAACTATTCTTGTAACTGCTATTTCACCTCACAATACTAGGTAATCAAAGAAATCTTGGAGAATTTTATTTTATTTTATTATAAATTTCAGCATGTTTAAAAATAGTGTAATTAAAATTTTCCTTTTCTTGCAAATCCCAGTGCCCACATATTTTAGATCAAATAGAAGACCCATAGTGTTGCTCAATTTCATATCATATTTTGGTTTCTAGTCTAAAGGCGACTTTAGACGAGTGTCCAAGGTCCAGGGACCAATGAATTCAAGCAATCTTATTGGTCGAAAGCTTCAAATTGGTTCCAAGGCCTTTAGACGACGGTCCAAGACCAAAAAGTGGCAAACTGAGGCTGAATCTACATGGCACCTGTTTTGGACGGAAAATTAAAAAACACTGCTAAAAGGAGAGCTCCTGTTTTGGAAAAGCAAAAATCAGGCTAGGGACCAAGGTACAGTCCGACTCAAGGATTCAATTTGCTTCAAATCAGTACAAATTGGTTCTTAGGAAATTGGGTTTCTTTGGGTTCCTTTACAATGACAATGATATTACTTCGAGCCAGTCAAAGTTTCAGGCAAGAATTCCAAGGTTGCCTTTGAGTGCAGTCCAAATATGTTGTGCCTGCCACTTTCTTTGAACACTTTTCGGCTTTCTGTAACTGTTGTAATGTCTTTGTCCATGATTAGGAGATTGTGTTTAGGAATTTGTTTATAAAATTCTACCAGATTTTCCATAACACTAGACTTGAAAAAGAAAGAAGAAAAATGGACCAAAAAAGATATCATGCAAAAATTTTTTAAGAAAAAATTATATGTTTGATACAAAAAAAATGAAACATTGTTGGTTTTGAAAAGGTTTGAAAAAAATCGAATTACTGTACAAAATTGCCATATCATTATGTTGAACATTTAAATTTTAATATATTTGTTGCTAAAATAATAACTTCATATTAAACCTTTGGAAATATAGTTCGTAAATAAAAAAAAATATTGAATGACAAGGAATAAATGCAAGGAATATAACTGAACATGATATATTAAAATTGATGTAAATTATATGTATATTTTGGGACAATTTTTTATTTTTTCAGATATGTATAATAAAGATTTGAGATTGATAACAATAGTAATAAGTTTGCCGTATTAAAAACAGTCTGAACATAGACATTCTAGACCTGAAAATAATAAACAAAAAACTGATTTAAATTATACATATAATTTTGGGATGCAATTTTAGTATTTGAGATATATATACTAAAAATGTGAAATTGATAACAATAATAATTTTTGTCATTGAAAAAATATTTTACATTTCAAATCTAAAAATTTGTAGAATTATAATGTAAATATATCACAATTTTCAGTAATTAAATATTTCAAATTTCAAAATTTACATATATTAAAAAATTCAAATTGATGGAAAGAAAAAATTTAAGTGTATGAAACTTAATATCTATCATCATTATACCTCTTCAAATGTATTAGAATATTATCAAATATTTGTTGGAAATATAATAATTTTATAACACTCTTTATTGAATTGTGTGAATGTAATTTTATGCAATTTGTATTTGGAATTTGCATTGTACAATTTATGACATCATCATTTTTGATATAACACAAGTTAGTTTTGAAGGTTTACATATATTTTCAAATTGTTGCATATGTGTTTGAACATAAAATCAATAAAAATAAAAATATAAACATGACAAAATATATTATGACAAAATCAATTGATAACACATCATAAAGTTTATATACATATATATATATCTTTCTTCAAATGTGAATTATAGTTTTTTATTGAATTGCACAAACATAAATTTTCCATATGTACTTGGAAATTGATTGTATAATTTATGGCATCATTATTATTAATATAAAACAAATTAGTTTTTAGGCTTTACATATGTTTTCAAATTGTTGGACATGTGTTTGAACTTTGAACATAAAATCAATAAAAATATATGCATCACAATAAATAACGACAAAATTGATTGATATATATATATATATATATATATATATCTTCAAATTAAATGTGCAAGTTTGAAAATACTAGAATGTAATATTGAAATTAATGTGCACTATGTGCAATTCATATGACTAGTGGGTACCCGGTGCATAATGCACCCGTCGAGCTCCCCGCCCCCGCCCGGTCCTTCCCATTGCCCACTCCGGTTCTTTAACCCGTTCATCCCCCCCTCTCTTCCTCTGTTGCTGCCGCCGTGTTTTTACATAGCGAAGTGCAATAAACTCGAGTGTTGCTGCATTTGGCTCTCAGGACCTGGGTTTCAGGACCTCGATAAACGGGACACTGGGCACGGGCCACCGTCACAGCCAGTCAGCCCCTCTCCCGTGCCCAGCCCGCCCTTGCTGGCCACGGGACACAGCCAGTGACGCGACCCCGTTTTTGCCGGGCCGGGCCCGGTCGGAACTCAGAGAACTCTACGAAACCCTAATTTTCCCTACAGAAAAAACCTGACGCGATCCGATTCCCCCGAATCCGACTGTCCGGGCCGGTTCCGCCGCCGGATTAAAACGCGGAACCGTCGTGTCACGGACGGACTACGTGAATTTATATATAAGATTGGTATCACCAATCTCCTTTCAACTTGATGTGCAAATTGGGTGCATTTTTTATGGGTTCAAATCCCAAGTTGAATTTTATTCTTTTAGCAATTTAAATATATGTATTTATGCAAATATATCAAATACATGTAATACCATATATCTTTATATAAATATGCACAAATATTATAAGTCATTTTTTAAGGTTAAGAATATGACTTCAGTATTCAAAAAATCTAATATAAATTACATCAAAGTATCAATTACATATTTAATTGGGTATAAATGTGTGCATCTTGACATTTAATATTTAAAGAACTAGTTATCCAATTCAAGGTCTTTCACATTTGTATGTTTCAAAATATCAAAATGCAAGCATATTAATTAGAACAGTACATAACAATCAAAATTTTAGCCAAATGGCATACATGTTGTTAAATGATAGTATTAGAACTTTTTTTAGTTATAACAAAAATAAATAATAGACTTAGTGGTTATTAAATGAATAATTTAAGTTCATATTAACTCAAAAAAAGATGTTTAGTATATTAAAGTATGTTGTGGTTGCATTTATCAAGATTCGAATGTCCCAAGGTATTCCAAACAGTAAAACAATTCCTCCTTTGATTTTTGCCTTATAATTTAATTTGTACAAATGTGATAATTTTTATTTCCAGAACTGTTAGTTACCTTTTTGGCCTAGGCTAATGGCAGGGAAATATATTTGGGAACATAGTCACCTCTCCTATTAATTAGATGAGGTGCCTCTCAAGTTCTTTACTTATTCTTTTTTTTTTGGCGACGTGCCAATTTGATTGGCCCATCACTCCCAAAAAAAAAAAACAATGGAGACTCCCCAAAATAGAAGGCTCTATTTTGAAGAATACAATTCCTCCCCTTTGGCCCATCTATATAGGTGGAAGGAGGACACCATTTTCCAAGGCATATGGGATAAAAGTTGGTAAACCCATTTGGGACGTTGGGCAAAATATAGGGGATTAAAGCAAGGTGCTACTTGGAACACCCTTGAGGAACACATTGGGAACTTAGGAACCCATTGGGCACTTGAAGGGAACATAAAGGGTACAAAGGAAAATTGAAAAAGATCCTCCCCCCACCCCCTCCACCCAAAACTTAAAAGGAAAAAAATCAAGGCACCTTGAGTGCATGCTTCCGCCTACCCATTGGCTGCATGTATTTTTTATTTCAAAACTGTTGGTAAGTATTTTTGGCCTAGGCTAATGGCAAGGGGAAATTAACAAGTAAGTAAACCCATTTTGTTAGGGTTTTCTTTTAAGCTTTTGGATTGCAGTCAAAAAGGGGAGAAGTGAACATGACTGAGAACCAAAAACAAACTGTTGCCTGCTAAAACCTAGGAAGTCAAACTTTGGCAAAAGATTCATTCCAGAAACATGCTGACAAAAAAAAAAGGCTAATAAATGTATGAAAGGGGTGAAAAAAGTGATTAGTATATTAGTAAGGATTATAAGCATAGCGAGAATGAAGTTGCTTATGCTTCCAAAGGCAAAAGAAACCTGATCATTTTGCTTGCAAGATGGGTTTACAGCAGACCTCATAGTTTATGGCAAATGCCAACTTTGCCAAAATTAATTTAATTTTGGCAACTTTCTTTGGGTAATTTTGGCAAAATTGGCAGTGTGTGTATTTTAACGTGAGAAAGTGAATTTCAAGGGTTGCCGCCATTGTTTGCAGCGTTTTGACGTTTGAAAAGGGCCTTTAAGGGTGAGGTTGAATCCGGCGTGACATTTTGGGAATGGCCTTCATCATGAGCATCATAAACCATGAGGGAAATACTATTATGTACCTAAGCTTACATAGGTCACTAGGCATAGGAGAGCAAGGATGTGTACACCTAAAGGTCCCTCCCTCTCATAAGGAGTAGGCCTATTCTCAAGGCCTATGCTTACATAGGTCACTAGGCATAGGAGAGCAAGGATGTGTACACCTAAAGATTCCTCCCTCTCTTAAGGAGTAGGCCTATTCTCAAAGCCTAAGCTTACATAGGTCACTAGGCTAGGAGAGCAAGGATTTGTACACCTAAAAATCCCTCCCTCTCTTAAGGAGTAGGCCTATTCTCAAGGCCTATGCTTACATAGGTCACTAGGCATAGGAGAGTGAGGATTCCTACACCTAAAAAGATCCCTCCCTCTCTTAAGGAGTACTCAGTAGGCCAACTATCCAAAGATTATTTGCCTATTATTACTACTACTACTACAACTACTACTACTTATACCCACTTAATTTTGGCAACTTTGAGTTTTTATTTTTGGCCAATGCCAAAAAAAATTTGTAGAATGCCAAATTTTATGAGGCCTGGGTTACACCCATCTTGGCTTTACAGTTGCATAGGTCTTGGTGTATGTGAAGTTTGGTACGAACCAGTGTGGACCAGTTATTAGAAACTTGCATGAACCTCTCACCAGGTATCAGGGTGATTCTTAGAATTGATATCTATAACTTGTTAAAAAAATCAAATACTTGGTCTGGATATATTCATGTTTATCGAAAAATTAAATACCCAGTTTTGATATACAACTTTGGTGCTCTTTTTTTTTTGAAAAAGTCAAATATCCATGTAAAAGTTGTGTAAGTGTCAATAGGCATATATACAACATGTAAATCCCATGTAAATGTAAATCATTTACAGTTTCACGTTCAAATTTTTTACACTTTCACTTATCTTTTTGCAGTGTATATATATTTTTTAACACTTACACAAGACCAATGTAAATATTTGTCAAAAACATTTACATGGGAGCGTGTAAGTGTATCCATAATGTAATATTACAAAATATATGCAGTGAAAATATATGCAGCCTCAGTGGAGGCACTAAAAAAAGAAAAGACAGGGTGAAACTCAATTCACCACAAAAACTAAGGTCCCCCCACCCTTGAATGCTAATGTTTTTTTTTGGGGGTAGATGTTCATTTTTTTTTAAATCTCACCTTATTTATGATCAAACTCAGTGTTTTAATGTTGTTCTCCTTACTTTATAGATAATATTATTAAAACCTTTAATGACATTACCTTCTTGCAAAATCATATGAATTGGTTGTGAGTGTATATTTTATAAGTTTTTTTTTGCAATGGGCTTACCTGGCTTATTGTCAAAAACATTATGAAATCTCCCCTCCTCAAGTAAAAATCACTTTTTTTACACTTTTTTACATGGCCATGTAAAATCATACACACACACACACACACACACACACATTTAGATTGTTTTATAAAACCATGTAAAATTATATAAATTTATTTTTTCTTACACACACAACACTGCTAGAAATCATTAGTTCCTTATGAAATCCAATGAATCTTGGTTTTTGAATTTTTTTCAGATACCTGAGACAAGGAGTTATTAAAATAAGTCAAAGAACCACCCACTCACTAATACGAAGTAGTCACTAGCTTCTACATTCAAGTGAACCCAACAAATACAAAGAATGGACCCCCTTGCCACCACCTCCCCCCAACTTTAAGGTGCCAAATGCTGAGTGGGCTGAACCGTGATGTATTCTTTGGGTAGGCAGTGCACCTAGTTTGAAAATTCAATATCTCCCCCATCTTAGGTCTAAAAATCATCAAATTTTATTCACTAAGGATTTTCAAAACTATATATATATAATTAATTCAACTGAAAATTTCTTATATTTTAGAAACTAATTATTATAGTGATTTCATGCCATATTAAATAAGAGATGGTAATTATGAACCTATTGTTGTAATTAGATAATTACTAGGAAGCCCTCTAAACTAGCTAAACTA
>Ga0209208_10009275_pt1 | contig 12960 bp, 8 predicted proteins | sample S1TSphfallax_3_FD_187694 | JGI IMG/M metagenome (GOLD analysis project Ga0209208, IMG submission 187694) | Host-associated microbial communities from peat moss isolated from Minnesota, USA - S1T2_Fd - Sphagnum fallax MG (SPAdes) (version 2) | ecosystem: Host-associated > Plants > Peat moss >...
TTTCCTAATTAAAAGTGTATATTTTTTTCTTATTTACAATTTTGATATTTGAGTTGTGAAAACTAGTTAAGATAATCAATTGTTATTTGGTTTGTGAAAACTGACTTTGAAAATTGGTCAATTTTTTAAAAAAAATTCTTAATACCCAAGTTAGTTTTTTTAAACCCCTTGTTATTAAATAATAATAAAAGCCAAGGCAATTCTCATATAGCACCCATAATAATTGGAATTGATGGTTCTCAAAAAAAATGAGAACCGCCCAACATTAGTGTATATATACGTGCACATGATATTATGCTTTTGATAAGGCCACTCAAAAAATATCATAGTAGGATGTGAACTTTAGTAAGATATCATTCTAGTGAATTGATATGTTGTCAAATGGGTAGGATATTGAATGAATATGAGGTCACAAATCAAAGCAAACTTTGCAATGGATATTGAAAATAATCTAGAATGATCAAAATTTCAAATATCCAAATATGAGGTTTGTAGCTTATAGATAAAGGGGCTTCAATTGAATCGTTTGATAGGTGGTGAAAAATATTCACAAATCTCATAAGTTTAAAAGATTCATTCTTCCATTGCTACTCAACTCTTTTCAAATAAAAATTTACAACTTTGAAAGTTCAAATGAAACACAATTCAAAGCTCATTTCTAATCAAACATTCATTCCAATGTAATAAGAAACGTAATAATTTCCTATTATCAATAGTGTAAAAAAATGTTCTTGTTAAAGTGTATAAGTAATACAAGAAAAAAAAGAAAAAAATTATAAATAAAAATCAAGGATGGGAACCCATCCAACAAAAGTATGAAGCAAATGAAAACACAAGTAAACACAACCCAAAGAAAAAAAAAATAGTAAAAGAAAATCAAATAAAAATCCTATGCACAAAAGATTCATGGCTACAAAATGACAATCAATAATAACAAAGAAGACCTAAGACAAAAAAATTATCCTTTGCCACAAATCAGCTAGTGACAAAAGTGCATAAGTTATGATGTGTGGAAGAGATGAGGAACCTTGACCAAGTGAAATAGCCCACTAAATAATCATTATGGTTTGCACATGCCACAAGGCTATGGACATTCGCTATGGATATTAAGAAACAAACATTGAAAGGATTAAAAAGAAATCACTAACAATGCACAATAGTGGTTTGTGCATAAGTGGTTAAAAATGAATCAAAATGAGAATGAAAACACCCATATGTCTCAATAATAAGGGGAATGAAGTCATCGCCTAATGTTCATTCAACATATGATCGTGTATTTTCTTGAGCAAACATCATCACTACATGTATTATCGTCATTAATGTTTGTTGCACCATATCTATGCAAGTCAGGTTAGTGATGACAACATCCATCAAGGTTTGGAAGCCATTTTTGGTGATAAGGATATACACTCGTCATTGTGTGTGGTGAAGGAAAAGGTGGGATACCTCCCTTTGAACATGTGTTCCATTTTTTAAAACAATAGCTGCGATAGTATCTCAAAATGTATCATGGGTTGGTGTATGTTCATTCCCATAAGGGCACCCAAAACAAATGGGTACCTAGATTGTTAATGGTATGACAACACCAACACCATGAAAAATGGGCAATCATAGGATGTGGCAATCCAAGATGAGTATGTAGTGTTGTAAGGAAGTAGATCAAGGATAAATGAATTATAGGTGTGGTAATATGAATTAATAACTAAGCACCTCCCTTTGGACCTGCACATGAGCAGAGACATGTTCGCATGATATCTAAAGGAACATTTACTAAAAGTGAGGCAAACTCCTACTCGTATAAGTGATTTGCCAAATAAACCTATAATTAAGGATAAGACCAAACCACTAAGCCCTCAAAAGGTGGGACTTGAAAATGGACAACCTAGGGTAACATGTCATGTGTAATTCATCCACCATTTGAAATGGAAAAATTTCAATCTCAACATGTGCTATTACATCCAAAAGAATAGGGTGATCATCCTATTGGAAATGAATGACAAGTGCAAGAACGATCAATGCCTAACATCCTAAGAATGCGAGGGTAGTAGTCCAAATTATGAAAATGAGGCCAAGCTTGCCTAAAGAAATAAGAAGAGTGGCTTGATGATGAGCTAAGTGATTGATAAAACCACCAAAAGATCTTGCACCAAGTAACTTCCCCAACATAGCTATTGTACAAGTATCGAACTTAATGTAATGTTGCAAAATACTTGGAAACAGAAACACTATACAAAACAAATAGTTAAAGAGTTGGGCATAACACAAAGAAAACATCACAAAAATCACTTGAGGATCTATAAACATATCATCCCAAGATCTTCATGAAGAGATTTAATCACAAATGATTCAACAAATGATTTGGATCCCACTGATGCACCCAAAATACAAAAACCCGAGTCAAGAGTAAGGAAGTGATATAAAGTGGTCTAACCCCTGTGAAAACCAAGCTACACACTTCGATGGTTGCATTGAAAGCCTTAATGCTGAAAACTCCTGCTCTAATTGTAAAAAAACAAGAACCATACCTAATCCAGGACCTACAATATGTGTATCATCTATCAATGAAGGGAAAACACAAATAGGGTGGGCTATTATTGTATGACAAAAAATGCAAAGGTGATTTGGATCAAACAATGTTCCTCCCAATGGGTCCCCCTATCGTGTATCTAACTTTAGCAAAATAACTATGAGATCCCCATGTCGAAAGGCTTGAGAAAAATGCAATGAGGATGAGTGTACCAAAAAAAGACTTTTTAAACTATTGAATTGAAGGTCTAAATATGTTGTTGGACGAGAATGTTAACCACGTTGAAAGACTATTGAAATGATTTTGATAGAGATAGTGCCAACCATAATGTTAGGTTGACACTTACAACCTCGATGAGCCTCCAATGACCTTGTCAAGGAGTTACCATCCTCAAACTAAGCTTAAAAACATTCTAAAACTTACTATATCAATAATCCAATGATACCAAGAGCACAAAATTTCAAAAATTTCAAAAATCTTTTCTTTGTTTAGCAACTTGCAAAAGACATTACACAAAATAATAACTACTCTTAATTGCCCACATAGTTTTAATGATTTTATTGGCCTTGCCTACCAAGGCAAGGATATTGTGTTTAAATTCATTATAGAGTATAGTAGCTTAATGGATTTTGGCCCCTAGGTAATAGGTCTATTTTTTATATGAGGATTTTTTAAAGATGATATTTTGGCTGGTGTTGGAACTTGAGATCAGTGAGTTATAATATCTTGAAGGATTTTGGTTTCTTTTAGAGGATTTTTGGAAGATTATATTTCAGAATGGTGAAATATTTGAGTTTCCATAATTCTTCTTTTGCCTTCCATACTTTTTAGTGTAAATGGCAAGGCCACAGTGTGACACATCCCCTTGTTTAAATAGTCTCTCATCTTTTCGAATCTCAATTTTCATGGTTACAGAGAGGCTTGGAAAACAGTTAGTAAACCATCTTGAATGTGAGAAACACTCTCAAAGGCCTAACTACAAGGGCACTTAAAGGTGAAGCTGCTGTAAGTGTATATTATATGAGAACGTGTTAGGATAAGAGACATGAGTCAAGCTACATCTGTTGCACCTGACAGAAGACAAAAACCAAAGATATTGAGATGGTTGGGTATCCGAGAAATGGAACTTTTGTGGTAATCACCTTGTCCCCACAACAAGTTATTAGAAACTGTGAAGAGTTCCGAGACGGGCAACTGAACAGGAGGCAAATGACGCAGGTAAAAAAGGACAAAATGCAGCTGAAAATCCAATCGACTACAGGACATTTTGGATCCAACTGTCTGTCATGCATTGAACTCCTGGACCAGAAGTTGCCAAGAACCCAGTGCAGTGGAAGGCAATAATTGCACAAGGACATTGCCCTCTATGACCATTGGCAACTCCCCCAACCATGAGCATGATGGAAGTTGGGAATGGTGGAAGTGTCCAGACTCCAAAGACATTTCTTGTGTTTGTTTGGGGAAAAAAGCACACAAAGTTCAAATCATGGATAAGATGTGTTGAGTAAGGCACAAGGGAAAAACAACGAGCAAAAGAGGGTAGGTGTTTTAATTGGTGATTACCAGAGAACCCCTTGTTGCTTGCGACCTAAATTTTTTCCCCTAGTCACCTTGTCTTAAGTCTTTGATTCCCATTTGCTTCCCATTCAATTTGTTGGGCCATGCCTTTAGTAGGCAAGGATTAGGCATCACTTAGGAATTACCTTCTGTTGTCTATAATTCCCTTAATGCTAGAAGAGCCTTTGACAAAAGAGCATTGGTCCAGTTATATATTTTTAGTCACATGATGTGTGGATTTCTCCTAATCATTATTCTTTTGAATTCTTTATTATTTTCAGTTGGTGTTTAGGATTCATGGAGTCAAAACACATTTTTATTGAATGGATGCATAATGGTTTTCATGTGGCCTTGGGTGCCTCTTTATAGTCCCCTTACAAGACACAACAGAGAAGTCTTCTGGGGGATACTGACCTCTAACCATTGTGCAAAATTCACATGTCCATTTATGCAAATCATGAAAACCATTAGAGTATGGAATGTGATGGGTACATATCATTCTGTGTGTTTCATTGGCTCTTTGGAAAGTTTTGTGAGCCCAGTGCTCTAATGAGCTCACACAAATTCCTCAGAGTTACATTATTGGGCACAACGGCCTAAATCCAACATGTTCCATGATAAATAAACTATTTACTTGAGAATCTTGAAGATCTGACTGATTATTAGGTCACAACTTATAAGCAAATAAGTTGTGAGGATCAATTTTATTAGCAACCTACTCACAACTCTAGGTATCACTATTAGCTCCCATTGCCCCAATTTTTTCATAACCATATTGCTTCTTGAATGAAAATATAATAACAACTCTCTTCATGAATGAAAATAACATTCGTGCGTATATCCATTTGAGATATTTCCACTAACGACAAAAAATAACAATAGATAAATATGTGCTGTGAAGTCAGAAACACATAAAATGGTACTGACAAGTTGTCCAACTGACTTAGAATGGTATCACAGGTCCGATCAACTCGATTCTCACAACAATCATTCATGCTTGGTAACCAGGGAGAGGCCACGGGTTACCAGAAATAACCCACAACTCAACTATTTCGGATAACCAGCAGCCTCTCTGAGCTTACCTAGTCCAAAAGTGATTCATTCACATAATGTACTAGATACTCTCATGTTCTAAGAGAAGGATAATTTTGCATGTGTCCAAGACATGCACAAAAGCTGCAACCACTCTTCGACTTCTCAGCTATTTCTGGTAACCAGCAGCCTCTCAAGAGTCACTCATAGGTTACAAAGTCTATAATATATTCACATATGTGTACTCCGGTGTTTTCAAGAGAAGGGTATTTGGATGTCTCCAGGACATCTTTAAAAAAAAGCTGCAACCAGCCACTGGTCAAATATATGAAATACTCAGGTTCAGAAAAGTTTCTTTGTCCATTTACACAGAACACTCACTATGCTCTCAGAAGGGTTTTTTTGGGCCCTAGATGAGCATGTTTTTCACTGTATCTGTTCCATGTAAAAGTTATGGACTAATAATAAGTTATTGTGTCTGGATGTGATTTGAAATACAAACTATAAAGATATAGACTGCAGACTGATCTGCCCTCTTGAAGAGGCTGATGCTTTTTCATGTTCCAAAATTAACAATTCATTCATTCATAACTCATATGGAACTTTTGGCACACGGGCCAAAAATGCCAACTTCAAAACTACTATTATTATTCACCATGAGTTGCTCAATTGATTGTTTAAGAGAAAGTCAAAGCTGTTTGTGCTCAAAGCATTTTGCTTTTATTTACAGGAGCTTATCTCCATCTTGGCAGCTTGACCCCACTTTATGATTTTAGTTGCAAACATTTACACATATACATTATACTCTTACATTGTTATTATTGTTATGGACTAGGTAACCCAGGAGAGGTGAGGCCCCTTGGTTCCGGGAATTAATCATACCTCCTGGGAACCAAGAACGCCCTCTTTTCATATTTGTGGAGAGCTGTTACGAAATGTTCATCCAAGAAGCAAAGGGTTGTGGAATCATTGGGCCAAGCAGAACCCTGGGTGGTACCTTGTGCTAATTAGTAGGTGGCTAATGAAATGGGGAGTCACATGTTAAGGGTTGTAACTTGTCACCAGACAGCAAATCATAGCATTGAGATTCTCACAAGAGATAGTTCTGTTATTGTTATGTGGTTCTGTGATTTAATTATACCGTCTAGTTATGGGTAAAATTGGAAACCAAGAACCTCCAGTTCAGAGTTATTGAAATTTTTTCATAATAGAATAACAAACCTTGGATTCTGGGTTTTTGAGAACTTTCAAAGAATTGGCCAGTTTCATGAAGGAACAGAGGGTATTCAGGTAGGTTCTTTTGTTGTTGAAAACCAAGGGATCAAAACCAATTCTTTGATTGTGAGAACCATCAGTTAAGGGTCATATACCTGAACTTTACCCACTAGTTATTTCTTTGGAAAAAGAGAGAACCACCAAACACTAATATATCTATTAGCCATAGCCTTCACTATTATGAAGGCCATGGTAAGGTCATGATACAAAAGTAGGGTTAGCAATGACTGACCACAAATAGCAATGATGATCAGCATCTTCTTTGTTTCTTTTAGGGAAAATTGAAGCTTCTTTGCTCCAAAGAGGGTTGGGGAAGTTTCCCCTCCAGTGACTGTAGCGCATACTTTCTGTTTACGTTTCTATTCACAATAAGTTTCTCCAGATGTTTCTGCTCCCCAAACAAATACAACCAAAACAACAAGTGCCCTCGGAAGTCCTCAAGCCAAGTAATTTGTACACACATGGTGGGTGCTTGTGGGTGCTATGATGATTGCACTCTGGGAACTGACATTTGATCCGGACAGCCAATGCAGATATTGGAAAAAAAAAAGTTCTGTTCTTTGCATATCTATCAAGCTTGACCTACTACAGTATTGTGAGTGTGTCCATATCTTTTTCAATCTTGAGCTACTGTAACCAAAAAAGAGTGACATAGCAAACCACTCTACAACAATGTGACTGACACAGGCAACACATCCACCTGCTGTGGCAAGATATATCCTTTTATTAAATCCTCAGATGAGCAAATATGGGATTTACAAGCTAAACTTCCAACAGTTGCCACTGAATTTTTTCAGAAGAGTGCCAAAAGAAAACTTCTTTGATAATATGATGAAACATTGCACCACATAAACTATTCGTGTTCAGAGAGACTTCTTGTTGCACAACCTCATACATACTTCACATATGTTGCATTTTCCTTAACTCTATGTAGCACATAAATCTGAATGCTATTAGCATGTCAACTCCCTCAATGTTTTGGTATCATAAGAGCATCTAACTCTAACCCTATTCTTCATGCAATGCTCATAAAATCTGCAATCCCAACTTTCCCTCATGATCTCGGGCCAAATAGAATGTTGCTTATTTGGATGCATTGTTTCACAATCACCTAAAATGTAAATGATCACCAAATTGCAAACACCCACCCAAATAATGTATCTCTTATCCTCCAAGTTCTATTTTTAGCAATACCCCAATTGCATCTTAAGGATACCCATTAGAGGTTTCATGAATCCATAAATTATGAATTGACACTTGTCAACTTATGTCAAGACTCTTTTCATTTCTACAATGCATCCCCTATCCCCTCTATATGCTTCTCAACTAAGGCTTTGACCTCCTTGAACTTGCATCATTCCCACAACATTCATCCTTATTCATATAGTTGTTACAACTCTAAGCTCACTCACAATTGTAGATCACAACAATTTTTTTTTTTTGTGAAAGAGTCTCAAAATTCAAGGTCTACCAAACTCACAAAATCATCACAACTAAAGAACTTGATCACTTTCCTCTAAAACTTAGTTCTTTTTTTGATGCCATCACTAACCTCCTTAAATTTGTTTTCACACACTAGCAACCACCCACATTCATCTCTCCATTGTTGTTTTCATAAATTCATCTTCATACTCATGGCTTCGTGTCAATGCAAAAATTTAAAAACCCATTTGTTACAAAATCAAAACACACAAAACAACAAATACATGCAATGCACCTTTGCCACTTCAATGTAGCTCCATAAAACTTCCTCAGTTTTCATCTTTAGAAATAAAATAAAATCAAGAGTCACTTTTCTTTCCTTAACTTCAGTAGAAAAGTAATATCAAACCCCAATTCACATTTTTACATTGAATTTTGTTTTTCAAAAATTTCACATCACAAGTTCCCCATCTATTCCATTTCTAGCCACACTACAAGTAGTCTATGTGCATTAATACATGAGGTTGTATAGTTCATTGAGGAAAACTTGGCTAACCAAACCACTACTATTTATGTGATTAAATTGGAGGTTTTGAGCAGTCCTAGATTTTTTTTGATTTTCTAGTGCCCTCCTATTCCTTTTTTTTTTTTTTTTGAAAATCTAACAAACTTAAATTCCAATTTTTGAAAATTTGAAAAATAAAAAAATGTTTGATTTTGGAAATCTCAAATTTCAAATTTGAAAGTTTTAAATTGGGTCGGTTATCCCTTGGTCAAAAAGTAACCAATTCTATATGATATTTTTTTAATCTAAAAAACCCAAGGTTGTTACAAGACCCAAACATTTGTTAGGACACAATGTGTCTATTTGGAAGCTAACATTATGCAACATCATGTCAAAAATTGGTCAACTTAGGTTAGTGTAAGGTCAACATAGGTCATAACCCAAATTGGGTTGCCCAAGATAGGGTGTAAGGTGACTAGAACTTGCACTATTTGGTTTCCCTAAACCTTATGGTGACTGAAATGGCAATCCATTGGCAATTGAACCTATTTTGGTTGTTAGAGTTTTCAATCACTACATAACAATTAGCAATTGAACTATGGTGATGGAAAAGAAATTGACATGGCTTCTTAAAAAAACTGAAAAAATTTGAGAATTGTTTTTTTTAAAATGTAAATTCAACCAAATTTCTTATATTTTGACTAAATTTCATCAAACTTTCTACACCAAAAAATGAAAAAAAAGACAATGAAAGGCTTCCATTTGCATCAAAAAATATTGCTTCAAATGAATATTTATGGAGTTTTTTCTACTATTTGATGTCTATGGCATTTTATCCTAAAGCATTTGTATCTTGACATGGACCCATGGATTTTCCAACATGTCAAAATATTGGCAAGGAAATAATTTAGGGACATGAAATGATTGGATGTATCTTACTATTTATGCCTTTAACATGTGCAGAAGGAAAATTACAAAAAATCAATGCAAGTGAACCAAAACTCATGAAATTTTAATCATGTTCAATGAAAAGCCTAGTGTTATTCAAATTTCAAATATAATCACACATGACATCATGATTATTTCGCAAAACTTTATTTTATTAAATTAACAAGTTTGAAACATGTCACTTCCAAAAATTTATATGAACTACACCAAATGTCATATGCACCAACTATAAACAATCTATGGTAATTGGCTTTGGTAACATTTTTGAAGTGGAGTCCAATCGTATGGATGCCCCATCAACATGCACACACCATGCTAGATGGGTTTTTTATGCCTTTGGATTTACCTCATACATATCACAAATCACCTTGGTGAATGATTTCTTGGTTGAATTGTCCAAAAAAATATTCTACATCCCAATTTCACCCCATATAACATTTGCTTCAAACTTTATAATTGTCAAATGTCATTTGGCCATGTGCTAAAGTGAATTTGTAGTTCTTGATTCACCATGAACAAAAAATAATTTTGGGGCGACCCACCAATGCACTTTCTTCATCTTAATGACATCTTGCTCCTCTTGCATGCATTCAATTTCACCCCAATTGCACACAACAATGTACACAACATATGGTTTATTAGGTGATAACAACATGATGTTGCCTTTTACCAAATCATTGTGCAAAATCCCATTATGGTGTGTTGCATTATTGATTCATTCAAGATTTATGTTATTTGAAAAAGTCCAAGACAATTTCCTAGAATCATCACATGGCAATTCGTTTAAGGTCTTTCACTACAAACCTCTATCACTTTTAAGAATGGGTTGATATAGTGCTCTCACCCCTAAACATTTTTAATGCCCCTTGTTTTTGCATGGTTTGTCATGGCACATTAGGAAATCTTCCATGTGGATCATTCAATGTCTATAATAAAAGGTTTAAAGGTTTAGGGTAAAATCATCACCTTAAAGGTTGGTTGGATGACATCACTTTAATTTAAGATGCTCAAAAAACCTTCAAACTTTCCAAGCATTAATTGTGATGAACAACTAGAACTTCGAGAGGTCAAGGATTAAAGTTTTTCATATTTTTATGAAAAGGCCAATAAAACCCCTCACATATCCAAGGTTTTAGCCTCCTCAAATCACTTGAGGTTCTAAGCAATTGTTATGGACCGGCTACAAACAAGTGGAGAATTACAAGACAAGACAAGTTTTATTGATCCATCAACTGGTGTTGATCTGCTGAAGAGTTATTCCCCAGATTATCTCCTTTTATAACCCTGAACCATACTAGTCCCAAAATATCCTAGGCCATGATATTGCCAAAAGTATCCTAAAATATCCTAGGCCATGATATTGCCTAAAGTATCCCAAAATATCCTAGGCCATGACATTATCCTCTCCTCAAGCGACATCTTCTAGATGGAGCCGGTTTGTTAGGATACCGTTGGTGAAACCGATTAACTAAGTCTTGGGCATGAACTAGGTTTCCAGCAGGCTCCCAAGTAGCTTCAGAAGGAGGATAACTTCGCCAAAAGACAAGGTACAGGAGCTTTCCACGAATCTTCTTGGAGTCCAAGACCTCTTGAACTTCAAACTCTTTGTGGCCTTCAATTTCGATTGGAACTGGGGGTTTTCGATGACGTTCTGGGATCGGGTTTTCATGATAGGGCTCAAGTAAGGAGACATGGAAAACATTGTGGATTTTGAACTGGGGTGGAAGCTCCAACTGGCAAGCCACTAAACCAACCAATTTGGCGATTTTGAAAGGTCCGAGGCGTTTGTAATCCAACTTGGCACATGGGCGAGTGGTAGCAATGTTTTTTCTGAGAAGCCAGACCTTGTCTCCAACCTTGAAGTTTGGATGGTCCTTGCGTCGGCGGTTTGCTTGCTTCTTTTGCCACTCTTGTGTTAGCTTGAGTTCTGCCATAAGGTTCTGTTGAACCTGTCCAAGCCTCGTGGCCCTTTCTTCACCCGAGGGGTTTACGGAGTCCCCAAGAATTTCAAGGCTGAACCTGGGATGAAAACCGTAATTGGCAAAGAATGGACTGATCCCGGTCGATGCATGCGTTATGTTGTTATAAGCAAACTCTGCTTGAGATAGTAGGTCCAGCCAGTCGTCTTGTTGGTAGTTCACAGTGCAGCGAAGGTATTGCTCGAGTGTCTGGTTTGTCCGTTCGGTTTGTCCATTTGTCTCAGGGTGGAAAACTGAAGATAGCCGAATGTCAACTCCAAGAAGCTCGAATAAGCGACGCCAAAACTTGGATGCAAACTAAGGACCTCTGTCGGACACAATTTCCTCGGGGAGTCCATGCAGTCGGACGATCCTGTCCAGAATTAACTGAACTGTTTCTTCTGCCGTGATTGACTTAGAACAAGGGGTGAAATGGGCCATTTTGGTGAGTCGATCGACCACAACTAGTATTGAATTCTTGGCTCTGACAGTAGGGAGGTCCGTGATGAAGACCATTGCAATAGATCCCCAAGGACGGCTAGGAATCGGCAGGGGCTGTAGGAGTCCAAACGGGCGATGCCTGGGAGCCTTGGATCAAGCACATGTATCACAAAACTTGACATACTCCCGTAGCAGCTTGTTCATTGTGGGCCACCAATAATTCCTTGACACTAGTTCGTGAGTCCGTGCCATTCCAAAGTGACCCGCCAGGGTGTTGTCGTGGCATTCTCTCATGATTTTTAGGCGTATAGGTCCTTCGAGTACATAAATCAGGTTATTTCGAAGGAGAAGTCCGTCTTGCTGCTCAAACTGATCCAGATCATCACGATTTGGGTTCCTTGGTCGTTCCTGGAGTTCCTTCTTGATGTTGGTAGCCCAGGTGTCTTCCTCAGTTGCCATCTTGATGTCCCTGACAAGGTATGAGTAGCCTTTGATAAACCGATGATAAAAGTTGGCAAACCCCAGGAAGCGTTGAACGTCCTTGACCGAGGATGCAGTAGCCCAACACTGGATGGTCTCGACCTTTGACTTGTCCATGAAAATGCCATCTGGAGAGATCACGTAGTCGAGGAACGCCACTGAAGATTTGTCGAATTCACATTTTTCCATCTTGGCGTATAAGCCATGCTTTCGGAGCGTCGCAAGCACCAATCCTACATGTTTGTCGTGGGTTTCCTGGTCCTTGGAAAAGATCAAAATGTCATCCAAATAGACCATGACAAATTCGTCCATGTACTCCCGGAAGATATCATTCATCAAATGCTGAAAGACTGCGGGTGCATTGGTGAGGCCGAAGGGCATGACCGTGTATTCGAAATGGCCGTAGCGTGTGCAGAAAGTTGTCTTCCATTCATCACCGGGACGAATCCTGAGTAAGTTGTAGGCTCCACGGAAGTCAAGCTTGGTGAAGATCTTCTTGGTACATAGCCGATCCAGGAGGCCTGAAATCAAGGGCAAGGGATATCGATTCTTTTTGGTTATCTTGTTGAGTCCACGATAATCCACACAAAGTCGAAGGGAACCATCCTTCTTCTTGACAAACAGAATTGGGGCGCTGGTTGGAGACTTGGAATGCTGGACGAACCCCTTGGCAAGGTTTTCAGTAAGCTAATCACGCAAGGCTTGGAGTTCCGGTTCCGATAGGCCATAGATAGGACCAAAGGGTGGTGAGTGTCCTTCTTCTAGATCAATCGGGCAGTCATATGGACTATGGGCGGGGAGCTGATCAGCATTAA
>Ga0209208_10009276_pt1 | contig 12960 bp, 2 predicted proteins | sample S1TSphfallax_3_FD_187694 | JGI IMG/M metagenome (GOLD analysis project Ga0209208, IMG submission 187694) | Host-associated microbial communities from peat moss isolated from Minnesota, USA - S1T2_Fd - Sphagnum fallax MG (SPAdes) (version 2) | ecosystem: Host-associated > Plants > Peat moss >...
CTTTGTTTCTCACACTTGTGATAGAGGGATGTGCAAATGTTGTGAAAATTTCACCAATCAATTTCCATATCTTGGGGCATCCTGATAAAACTGAACTGTATTTGCCCATCAACTCCAAAGATCAAATTTATTGCTTAAATGCAGACCTAGGTAAAGTGGCCTTCTTATGCTTGTTCTATCAACATCTAACCATCAAAGCCAGTTTGTTGAGTGTGTCAGTATTTTACCCAGATATACCCATAGGTGTATACCAGGGTTAACAGATACACTACCCTATCAACTTTTTTTTTAATTTGGCAAAATTTCATCACGTGGCGACAGAAAAAAGTGACTGCCAATCCTACAAAGGATGTTTTTGGAAAGAATGATCCAAATTCGCCATATTATGAGGAGAAAAAAGTTGGAATAGCCAGATTTCGACCATAACTTCTAGCATGCCACCAGGTTCTAGCAGGGTTCCAAAACATTTTGACTTTCCTTTATGATGTGTAAATATGGCTAAGTCCTCTTGTGGATGATCACCAGTTCACCTCAGCCAAAAAATAAATGGGCGAAATTTGCCACTGTAGCAAAATCTGAAAATGAGTTGCAACTCTCTCAAGGGGTAATTGTTTTGAAGTGGGTAAAAATAGACTATATGCCAAAATCATTATATTACATTTTGAATTTCCATATTTTGCAATGCATGTGTTTATGATGAATGTTTTTGAATTATGGTGACTAATTAATCAAGTATGTTTTCTTTTGACATTTTATTTTTATTCATTCCACTATTACCTTGATGAACAAAACTCTTACCATATTGTTCTTGGAATCCATTTAGACTTTATCACCAATTGCACATTCTAATTGTCTTTCTCCACTTGGCAATGTATGAGAAATGTGTAAATATTAATTTGAATTACCTTTCACTTATCCAATTATACTTGCATGGTTAGAAAAAGATCAACAATGAAACTATTACCCTGTGAATATAGTATTTGTTCATTGTTTACTTTCACTCTTACTTGAAATGATAATTTTGCAAAGTGTATATACCCTTTACCTGGTCTGAACATTTATTGAAGCCCTTGTACATTCACCTAGCTGCTATATATTTTGAAATTTTGGATTTATCATCCATGAGCTGATATCTTAACATCAATATACTCACCCAACAATTGTCACAATAGGAGCAATGTGGTTAAAGGGAAGCATTGCCACATCCCATATTGGTAGAAAATCCATTTATTTGGAGAGTATTAAAAGTATCATGGTTTTTAAAAAAAATTCCTGTAAAGGGCCAATTAAAGTGGCCCATTGCAAAAAAAGAAAAAAGAACTTTGAGATGCACTCACAACTAATTAATATGGATTGTAAATAGGTACAGTCACTAAAGCTATATAATGTATACACTTATATGCCCCAAGATGTTTACATGACACCGTTTAAGTGTAAAGGTTAAAACCAAAACTATACACTACAACAATGTAAGTGTGAAAGGTTTGGGCATGTAAGGTCACATGGGATTTACATGTCATATATGCAACTATTGACACTTTCATACACAACATTATTTAATACCTTGAAAGAATATCCACGTGGTAAAATTTGAATGTTACTAGAGCTCATTTTGATGCAGATTACCAACCCAAAAAGATCCAGTTGATTTTGTCCTTTAGGGTTGGTCAACTGATGACACCATATGATGACAGACATGAACAGATGAACTTATTGTTTTGATGGCCAGAAGACTTTGGAGTTGCATGCCTCATTGCACTACTAAGCACACTTAAGTCCACCCTCCAATATTAAATAAAACACAAAGATTTATGGTGGGTGCATGAGGGGAGAGTATCCCTACACCTAGTAATGTGGTTACACTGGGAATCTGAGATTTGTATATTATGAACACTACAAATTTGTGCTTATCTTTATAAAATCTGTTTCGCATTCTACATAAATGGAGATATCATATTATGTACGGATATGCAATATTGTCATATTCTTCTGTTGGATACACTAAGAATATTGCACATTTGGTACATTAGTGCCAGTTATATATTTTAGATCATTCAAGATTTGATGATTTTTTTCCAGAAAAAAAAAGAATATTGTGACAGAATATGTTTTTTTTTTTTTCCCATTTTTTTCATTTGGTCGAAATTTTGCACTTGAAAAAAAAACACTGACCAGTGCACCCCCCAAGTTACATCACACTTGGTAAAACCTAAACCATACAATAATACAATACGTAATATGATGTGGCAAACAATGTGGGTAAATTGTACATCATGATGGTATTGCACCTTTAAAAATCAAAGACACGAGAACTTTGGAACATGAAGTGTGCCATATCCATTAATGACATGAAGATTGAAGTGAAAGTCACCACAATCCATGGTAAATTATGTAACCTACCATTGTTCACAACATGTGCTAGGCTATTTTTAGAGGCATTTGCATTCAATTTGTTGCTTGGATTCCAAGTCAAGTAAGAAAAGAACCAAATTGAGATAGTCACATTGATCATATTATGTATAATATGGACCAAGTGGGCATGAAATGTTAATGTTCATCATTTCAAAATGTGGACTGTTGAGAGACATCTAATTCTAGATGTTGCTGATGCCATTGGTATCAATGAGATGAAAAGGAAAATTGACTCCAACTGTATATAGCCAAATTTGAAAGCTGAAGAGTTTTTTTTCCTCATTTCTGTGATGTAGCTGAAGTGGCAATCAACCATAAGACAGATTAGCCAAATTGGGCTGTCAACAGGATATTAAAGTAAAAGAAATTTAAGCTTCCATCACATTTTTCATTACATGCTGGAACCCAATGGAGAAATATGATCTGAGCAATTGGTAAGAAGTTCTTAGATGTTATAGGTCATTGTCCCCCCTTAATTCCTCTTTTTCTTTTGAGACAAAATTTGGCATCTAGACCTTTGTCTCATCCCACTAGAGTAATAAAACTAACAACAATGTATAAAAGGGAAATAAGGTCAACATCTTTGATTTAAAAGGTAATTTCATTTTTTAATAATCCACCACTGACCAACTGAAATATCAAAAGAGAGAAAACCAAATTTTCCTTAATAAAACCCTTAAAAAGGATCAGTACCAATTCCTACTTACAAAGTTGACATAACAGCAAACTACATGGTATATGAACATGATAAATAGCTTTTAATAACTGTTGGGCAGTTATTAAAAACTGGAACAGACAACAGACCCCCATGAATATCAGGATGATTCTAAGGATTCTAAACTGCAGTTCTCCAAAAAATAAAAAACCCAGTTCTCAAATTTTCGAATACAAAATCAAATAACTGGCCATAAAACTGCCAGTTCTTGACCAGGAGTGGAGATTGGTTTTTTTCAAAAGAATCGGAATTGACATAACCGGCAGCTCTTTGTAAATTCAAATAACCACACAAGTCTGGTAAATACTATCATACCTAAAGACTTAATCAAATACCCATTTGTCTATTTGTACACTACAACATAGTCATCCCAGATCTACAAATGTACAGTTCCATACACGCTGATTTGCAGGTCATTAAGTAGTAGTCTTAAGTTGCAGAATCATCTCCCACTGCCAGTTCTGATATTTAATCCTACCTACCTATGCTACATAATGACTGACCTGTGCTTGTCTACAACTTACCTATAGACCTTTGCACAAGGGAATGGGCCTAAATGGAGCATTCTGCCTGAGTTTCGTTTTAGGGAATGTAAAAGGGGAAGCATTCTACCTGAGTTCATCCCTAGAGAATGCGCCTAGGAAGGAGCATTCTGTCTCAATTCCTGTCTAGGGTATGGCCTACTGGCATCACACTAGCGAGTCACATGATGTCCCCAGGGCGCGTTCTCTAAATGAATGGTTACCCAATATTTAAACCCACGAGTTAATGATCCCCATCTGTATGGTTTGTACCTACACTAGTGTCCAGGTTCTAACTTCTAACCACCCAGCAGGGTGTATATGAACATGGTCATAAAGTAGTACCCAAAAGGACAAAAATAGTGAATGGATACCTATCTGTGTGTTTGCATTTGTTTCAAACCAAAGTACCACCTAACAATCTAGGGTATATTTATATATGGAACGTGGTTCTAACGTACCCAAAGGACAAAAACAATAAATGATGCCCAACTGTTTGTATGTATTTTTCACACCAAGGGTATTATTACCTGGCCATCCAGGGTATATATCAGTGTTGGGCAGGTATATACGATACATCAGCTGGAGAAGGGCAACTACAACTCTTCAAAAACTATATCAGCTGGGTAAAGGTAAAATAGGCTTCAAAATAATTCTAAAAAAAGCAAGGGTAAGGGTATTAAAAAGCTTTGCAAATTTATACATCCAGCTAATGGTAAATGATGAACATTTATCACATTTGAAGGGAAAGGGTAGGGGTAAATATTTCATTATGTACACCCTACACATACCATGTAGATAGAAGTGAATAAACATATGGTAAAAATATATTCACACAAGTATGGCTGATTTCAAAGAGGAGAAAGGCAATTGGTTGTGCAAATCGGCATTGGAAACATGCACACATAAAATTTTCAAACATCCTATGAAAGAAATCAATAAAATATAATCAAATCAATCAATAAGGATTTAAATATATTCACAGCAAAACAAGGAAAACGATAGTAAAATATTAAAGTGTTTTGAAGAGCATATGATTTTTTTCCAAGATATTAATGAATAAACATTATATGCCAGAAGAAAGAAGAAAATATATTCAATAGTTAGCCACCATAGTTCCAGCAAACTGATCATAACCACATGCATTACAAAACCTAGAAATGGATCTATGCTACATAGTCTAATGGTTTTAGCATATGCTGTCTAAATACCTTTTCCAAAATAATCACCTTCCCCAAGTAAAGGGGTAAATTCTCGACTGTATTACTAATTGGGTAAATTTCTGGCAGGGTAAGTCTGTAATATTTATCAGCCGCGCAGGGCAATTAAAGTTTATCAATCAGGTAGAGTGTGTACCATTTACCCTGTTATATACTCACGGGTATATCAGGGTAATAGATTCGCTCGCTCAACACTGGTATATATGGAACATGGTCCTGGGACCTGAGTACCCAAAGGACAAAAATAATGACACCCAACTGTGTGTATTGTATGTTTTCAAACTGGTGTGTACAACAAGGGCTCGATAATACAAGAAGGGTTGTAGGGAGGAGCGTGGGTGTATTAATGACTGGAACGGACAAATTCAATGGCACATCCTAATTAATGTCCTTTGCTAATCCTGCTGCAAATCCCTTTGATTAGCAAACGGAGTCGGATATAATTAAGTTGAATTCTTAATTCTGAGATGAAAGAATTCTTAATTTCGCAAGTGCAATTCTTATTGCCATTGTGGGAGTTCTGTTTCTTTCTCTCTCTCTCACACTCCCGCGTCCACCCACCAACCCCCAACTGGCTCTTCTTCTTGTTCTTCGTCCTCTGCTTCTTCCTTGTTGTTGCAATGATCATTACGCAATGCATTCTCTGTTGTTGTTGTTGTTGTTGATGTAAGTAATGATTATTACAATTAATGCAGTTCATCTTCAGTTCTTCTTTCTCCTGCAGTGCAGTTCTATGCTTGTGTCCTTTCTCTTCTTCACATCATGTGCTTGTGTAATTTTTCCTTTCGCAAGTTGTTGTTGTTGATGATGTTCTGACACGCTAACCCAACTGCTCCTCCTCTTCTTCTTCTTTTTTGTTTTTTTATATTTTTTGTTGTTGTTGTAATTTTTCTCAGTGAAGTTGTTCTTCTCTTGTGCTGTTCTAGCTTTCCTTCTCTTCTGCTTCCTCCCCTTCTTCTTCTAGGTCTACTGTTGTATTTTATGTTTCTTCACTCCGTGTGCTCATTGTTTTTGTCTTCCCTGTTTTTTGTAGGCAGGCTCTGTATGTTTCAGTGTTTTGTTGGGATCTGTTGGAAATGCTGCGTGTCGTGGAGTGATCTGGAGTTTTGTAGTACATTGTATTGTTACCAACGTTTTGTTTTGGGTTTGTGGAGCTTGTGACTCCTCCTCCTCCTCCTCGTTGTTTGTTTTTGTTGTTTACTTCTTCTGTGATCAGTACGAAGTTTGTGACAGTAGCTAGGTGCCTCCTGTGTTTTTCGAGGCTCTTCATCGTTAGCAGAGTTTCTGCAATCGAGCGGAGGGTGCATCCTATTGTATTGAGACGTGAGACGCGATATTCTTATGAGACTGGGGACTGCTTGAGCAAGCAGCTTTTGAGTTTATCATGTGTAGGATGATGTCGATGCTGCTGCTGCTGCTGCTGCAGATGCTTGGAAGCATGAGCTCGTGGTCGATGGATCGATCACGGGACTCTATTCCAAATGCGGTTGGAGGAGGAGGAAGGGCAGCAGGTCCGGCGGTACCTTCATATGCCGCGGCGGCACTTGCAGCAGCAGAATCATAAGATGAGCAAGCAAGCTGCAGTGGAAGTAGTAGCAATAAGAGGCTATCGCGGGGTGAAGCAGGTTTTGGGATCTTCTTCTGCATGAGAGGCGCTCTCTACAATGTTGAAGGCTCACCTTGTCTTCTTAGTTTGTGTTGCAGGAGGTTTTAGGCTGGTTATGTGTAGTGTTGCTGGTGGTTCGCACGCCGCTTCCGCTTTCAATCAGCTGGTGTCATCTAGTGTTGGCCGCCGCGTGCTACTACATTTGGTCCAGGATCGAGCAGAAGCTGCTACGAGTTTCGCCAGCTCCAACGGCCGCCAGCAGCTCCTATATGCGTCGACGACGGCCAGCTCGCTCGACGTTCTTGCAGGTGCAACAGCAGCTCCCACTAGTACCCCACCAGCAGGTGTGAGCACGACGGCGTCGCACATAAACCCAAGTGTGCTAGTGGTAGTGGTGATCCTCAGTGTGGTGTTCATCCTGTCAGGGTTTCTTCATCTTCTTGCCCGCTGCCTGGGCAGAAGTACTAGGAGGGGCCGCGCGGGTGGTATATCCTCGGCAGCTAGTCAAGCTGGAAGAAGCCATGAGCTTCTGGCTGCACAATACTATGATCAGAACGCCGCTGCAATAAGTGCTCTCCACGGCCAATTGCAGCATCTCTTCCATCTCCACGATGCAGGCGTGGAGCAGGCTTTCATCGACACTCTTCCTGTGTTTTGTTACGGTTCCATCCGTGGCTTGAAAGATAGCGCAGATTGCGCCGTTTGCTTGAACGAATTCGGTGAAGAAGATCGTCTCAGGTTGCTTCCTAAATGTAAACATGCATTTCATTTAGAATGCATAGATACTTGGCTTCTTTCCAACTCCACTTGCCCTCTTTGTCGCCGCAGCCTGTTGCCTGATCCGATAGTAGGATCTGCAGCAGCGGAGATCGCGGATCACGCGGGGACCTCAAGCAACAGTACACTGGCTGGAGCGTCGGTTGCTGTAGCAGATCATCAGCTGCAAGCGGGTAGTTTGCGAGCACCAAGCATCCGGTCAGCTGCAGCAGGATCGAGTTTGCGTCGTGGTGGATCCAATCTATGCGAATCCAGCTTCAGAATTCGTGAAGCTGCGTCAGCTGAAGAAGAAGAAGAAGAAGAAGAAGAAGATCAATGCGAGATTCAAGTGGAGGAGGAGCCCGAGTCAATCAGTACGCCAAGTCCCCTAGTTCCGACGGTCAGAGTCACTGATTCCAATGGCATGTGCAAGATTCTGACAGTCGAGCTCGGGAAGGTGAAGATGATGCAAGAATCTTCCCAAAAAAAAAATATGAAGATTCATGCCGGCACAGCAGGCGGAAGAAGATCAAGGCCAGCAGCTGAATCTTCGACAAGATCGACAACAGCTTCCTCATCAACTGCTGCTGCTGCACGAAGGATTTGCAGGGGTGCTACAGGAAGATCATACTCCATGGGTAGCTATGAATATGTAGTGGATCCTTCCAATCTGGAGCTCATGATCGCGCCTACTCCTTTTCCAGGTCGACCTCAAAACTGGGCTCCTTCCAGACCCACTCACAGAAGTGCGCTCTCTGACAGCATTCCCGAGCTTGCAAGCGCTGGCGGCACACCAGCTGCAGCAGCAAAGGATGATCTGTTTTGGGCTTCGCGAGGTCTGTACAACACGCCGCGTACGTTATCTAGAGTCCGCCAGCTTCTGAGCCCCAGTCCTGGAAGCGCCACCAGCGCCTTCTCACCCGTGGCATTTCTCGACTCCGCCGGCAGCAGCTCCTCGCCGTCAGCTGCCGCTGCTGGTCATGTCTTCCGCGATCATCATCAGCGTCAGTGGACTGACTGCATCAACAACAACATGGAATCTAAGATCGAGGCCGACGACCTCGAAGGAGACGAAGAAGAAGAAGAAGAAGAAGAAGAAGTCCACTCCGACTACTTGGAAGCTCCTTCTGGCCGAAGCATGTACTTCGAAGCAGCTCCAGGTTCTGGGCGAAGCTCTGCATACTTCGAAGCTGCAGGTTCTGGGCGAAGCATATACTTCGAGACTCCTTCAGGAAGCTTTTACTTTGAAGCTGACGATGAATCCCGCTCTGGCTACTGGTCGGAGTCCCAGCAAAATCGAGAACTAGAAGAATCTCAGTCTGCAGCAGTTACTTCCGATTCTCAACCTCAAACTCCAGGACAATCCTTCCGAGCTCGCTTCCAAGCAGCAGTGCGAGCTAAACTTCTACGCACAGATCAATCTAGCACAAATGGTGCGGCAATTCCACGGGCAAAGCTACTAGCAGCTACAGGAGATGAAGAAGCTATTCTGCGTACTAACAACGACTGGCTTGCGAGAAGATCCTCATCTCTGAGCCGGCTACCAGATCAGCCAGCAAAGACTGGCAGTTCTGTCATGAGCAGCTTGCTCAGAAGATCACTTTCAGAGACTTCAGGCTTAAATATCTCTGATGACCTGCAGCATCTGCAAGTGTGGGATGTTCCTTCCTCTACCAGAACAACAGCAGCAGCAGCAGCAACAACAGCTTCTCGTGAGAGCTGGAAGCTCAACATGAGCAGCTCAAGCGGCTGTACTGATCAATCCATCATGGGTGCTGCAGCAGGAGCTGGAGGTGGCTCCAAGAGCAAAAGGTACACACTAAATTGGCTTGTGGGGCGTGACAGGAGAGTAGTGTATTCAGCTGCAACTCCACCGCTGCCGCCACCACCACCACCACTTCCACTAGTGCTCCAGGATGCTGCTAGTTGCAAAGAAACTCCTGGAGCTCTGTGCTAAGTACACACACACACTTTTCAAGCTCCTGCAGGCTCTGTGGTAATCACACAGGAGTCTGCAGCTCCTCTGCAGCTGTGTGCTAATTACACTTTCTTGAGCTGCAGCTGTGTGCTAATTACACACTTTCTTAAGCTGCAGCTCTGTGCTAATGGCATGCTTTCTTAATTGCACACTTTCTTAAGCTGCAGTTGTGTGGTAATTACACACTCTGGTTTTAAGCTTCATGCTAAATACAAACAATCTCGCTATGGCACATACCAGGAGCATCTGAGCTTTTTTTTCTCATTCAGTGTCTAATGATCTCCACAGCTTTGTGCAAGGGCAAAAGATTACATTCTTTTGGGTGTGAAATATTGACATTCTTTTGGGTCTGGAAGTAAAGTGTCAGTCAGATTTTCTTTTCTGTATATTTTATTGAATCCTTGTGATTAGTGATGATCTTTTGTAATGATCTTGACAAAAAGGTTAATGTTTAGCTCTAGTTAGTTCTTCTCTTCAACTTTTTGATCTGAATTTTCAGTGTTTTATTTTCTTCTTTCCCGGGTATAAAAAAACACAAGGGAATTTAATGTCTCGGTCATGAGGATTCGAAGGAGCTTCTGAGGAGCCTGAGGAGGTTTTTATGATGCTCATGAGTAGAGTTTCTTTTTTCAATTTGTGATCTTGAATTTTGGCTGCAAAATTAGTTGTATTTACATTAGAAAAAAAAATTCCAAAGCTTTCCCATTTTTTTTGTAAATGACAATTTGTCCCCAAAAAAAAAACTGCTTATGAGCCTTGAGGAATCAACTTCTCTTTTAATTTATTTTGTTTGTTAGTTTTATTATCTCCTTAGTCTCATGGCAGATTATACTCACTGCTTTTGACGATGAAGGTGAGGGTCGACATTTTGAGAAATGAGCTGAACTCCTGAATGTTGTAACATTGTAACTGTAACTCATCATTGGGTCAATCTCCTTCAGAGTTTTGTCAAGATTTATCTGCATATTGTAGATATGTTCCATCTCTGAGCCCTTTGGGTCTCTTTATCTTCTTTCCAGTTTCACTGTTGCATAACAATTCTGGACTACCAGATGCTCATACGGCAGTCCTCCTGCTATGAAATCTCTCCTTTAGTTGGTATGAATTTTTCCTCCTGTATCATGCACTACTAGAGCAATCCTCAACACTATCAATATTAACATAGTCACAGACAAAAACACACACAAATAACTTTGGTGTCAAATAAGGGCTCTTGTTTCACTTAGGTATGTGTTTTGAAATCTCATAACATCAAAGATGAAACACACTCCTGTAGTACAACCCCAGCCCCCCCCAAAAAGACAAAACAATTGAAACCCCTGTTCAGACTCAGCTGGGTTCCAGCAAAAATAACTATAGAATTTGGCAACCTCCCAGAAGTTTATGTGACCATGTGTAGACACAGTTCCATTTCATTTGTAGAATTTGATATGGTTGTCCAGATGTTCCTTGACGATAAAATATGATAAACATAGCAGACTTACTGATCATACTAACTTTTATGATCTTTGGGCAAAATTGGATTGTTGAAAAAATGGACGTCTTACATCAAAGGATTGAAGCTTGAGTTCTACTTAAGTATGAGATGGGGAAAACAGGGTATTGCACAAGAACGTAAAGACAATAGGCTGAAACCAACTGAAGCAATGGATGGCCAACAAAAGACTTGCAGCTTGTTAGGTCTTGTTGTAGATGTGTATGGGTGGGATCTAAATTAATTGAGTTTAATGCTGCTCAGGTGGGTTGTGTTTCTTACTACTTTGCAGGTATGTACTATGTACCCAATCTCATGTATGCTGATTTTGTTGGGTCAAGTCAAGAACTCAGTCAAGAACTCTTGATTGAGTTTTGTTTGGGTTGCAACTTACAACTATGCATCTCTGCCAATGATAATTTGAGAACTCTTGACCCAAGTTTTTATTGTGGGTGCAACTGTGGTTCCAGCAAACCAAGTGAAATCTGTTGATCAAGTTTTAGGCATGGAACTTGATAGAATTCTCTGCATGCATGCTAATCATGAACCACCACCACCATTGCCCCTTTTGCTCAGATTCCTGGGCCAACTATTTTGTTGTGGATCTCCATCAGCAACAAACTACAATTTGATGAGAGGTGGAAAGTTGATACAGTGTCTGTGCATACATGCTCGTAATGAATGACCACTGTAATCTGTTGTGCTACCTATTTGCCTGGATTTGCAACCGAGGAGTTGGGTGTTGCATTCTCCAATTCGCAATGCACTATAATTCCATGCAAGGTGTAAAGTTGAAAAGCAGCACTGTCTCAGCCAGAGTTAAAGCCCTTTCACCTCAGCCATTGCTTTCAACCAATTTTTTTTTTTAAATTTAAATCCCAGGGCCGCTGCTAAAATATGTTATCATGTTTCTCATTTTAAAACTTAGAATCACAGAGTTGAATGATGTTTGAGAACATCGTTGTCACTCAAGAAAGCTTCCACCTTCCCTCCTAAGCTTCTTAGGGTCAACCTCTCTTTGAAATGCATGTGATTAGCACATAGAACAATTGTGAGGTCTAGCAAATAGTCTACCAAGTTCCTCATGACGTGGCTGAACCTATCCCCAGTGCCAACAACGTCAGATAATGGCCATTGGGCAGACCTGACTCATGGTCTTTTTCCAATGGCTATTGCCTAATAGATCTGCCCCTGTAAACTTCCAACTTGGCCCCACCTCTGGACATCTTCTCTGTCAGAATCTGGACATTGCTAAAGGAAATTAATAGTTGGAATAAATGAAGGGGTTGGGGAGAGGGGCACTATTGGTTTTTGTTGTTTGTCTCATCTGAACTATCTGTCTGTCCCTTGGGTGGGCATTTTTTCCAATTATTTTGGAGCAGATACTAGATGGTAATGTGACCCACACAGTAGTCCAATAAGTCTTCTGCAAATGTTTCTTTCACAATTACAAGAAGCATATGGTCTTTGGAAGCTGAAATACATTATCAGCTTGAAAAGAATAATATGATCTTCAGAAGCTGAAATGCATTCTCACATTTAGCTTTTAACATATTAAAGTTATCCTTAAAATAACCTTGCTTCTGGACCCTTATATCCACCCAGGAGCCCTTTTTTAACCTAAATGTTGGTCATCCACAAAGTGAGAGAATTTAATTGAACCTGGGTTTCAAATGCCGAAGTTGTGCATTTATTGCACAGGATTCAAAAAGATTGTTGAATAGTAATTGCAGTAGTGACGCCGATAGTGAAAGCAAACTTAAAACTTAAGATGAAACTTAATTTACCACCAACATTGGGGGACAAAAAGAATTTAGGCCTTGTTCAATGTCAATGTAGGGTAGACAGGCCAGTGACTGAACACATTGTGTTTCAGTCACCTCAGTCTCACTCAAAATGCCTCCTTTCCGGTTGTGGTCTCAAGATAAAATGTAGCCCACTAGAAAGTGCACTCATAGTCATTTGAATCGATCAAAACTGGTCAAAAATGAGGAAGATACATTTCTTCAAAGTTTTGAGAGGTAAAAGTTGATTTCTAAAAATGGATCATACATGTGGCAGCCCATCGTACGCTTAGTCACATAAAATCAAAGAGACATCCGCCCACTAATGAATGCTATTTACTCCCACATCAAACTAGATGAAGATTAGGATGAAACATTGTGGTAAAATAATCTTTCACTTTTGATCATAGGGTTCAAATTGCACCCAAATTAGGGCTTCTAGATTGACGATAATGTTGTAATGTCTCATTCACCAAATCGGTCGCCCCTCTTAC
>Ga0209208_10009277_pt1 | contig 12960 bp, 7 predicted proteins | sample S1TSphfallax_3_FD_187694 | JGI IMG/M metagenome (GOLD analysis project Ga0209208, IMG submission 187694) | Host-associated microbial communities from peat moss isolated from Minnesota, USA - S1T2_Fd - Sphagnum fallax MG (SPAdes) (version 2) | ecosystem: Host-associated > Plants > Peat moss >...
ACTGCTTGTATGTTTTTAATTTCTTAAACTTTTTACTTTTATTGAATGCCCAAACCATTTTGTTGGTCAAATTGGTTTTGATTCAAAAAGTAGATTGGTCATGAAAGCAAAAACCACGTTTTAGCTGGTTTTGTTTTTCTTCTTTTTGACCTTTTTAGTAACATCACATACCCAAACCTAATTGTTGGTTAAATTATTCTTGAATGAAATTGAAAAAAGATTTGAATCAAATAATCGGTGTAATTAGGTCCAAATTCTTTAAGGAATACCAAAATATTATCATGGTGTCACCCATACTATTCTCCTTTACATAGTCCTATTTGACCATCTAAAAACACAAAATGGATGAGATTAATGGAATCTAGAATTGTAGTGGTCTAAAATATGGTACTTATAAAATACTTGACACATTTTGATTAATTAATACTAATAGGGATCAAAAAAGGATTACACTAAAAACTAAGTTTTTTTTGTCATTAATGGTACACCTTAAAGAGTTTGGACCCATTTAGCCTTTTTCATGGTGTTGGTTTAAGTGAGTAGGATTTCCATCTTGTTGGTTTGATTTTCAGTGATTCAATAAGATGCAAGCAAATTGATCATGAAAGTAAAATCCATGTTTTAGCTAGTTTTGTTTTTGGTCTTTTTAACATTATTGGTATCATTGCATGCCCAACTTTAATTTTTAGTTAGATTTTTTTCAATTAAATTGAAAAAATCTAAAACATTTAAATAATAGGTGTAACTAACCTTTTTCATGGTGTTTATTTGGGTGGACAAAGTTTCCATCTTGTTGGTCAAATCTATTTTGAATCAAAGTGAAAGCAAAAGGTCAATTTAAGGTAGTTATGTTTTTGGGATTTACACGACCTTTTTGGTGACACCATATACCCAAACCATCTTACTAGTTCTATTTTTTTGAATAGTAAGTGTAGGTGATTTCCTTCCCCTAACTAGTTTAGGTGGGTAGGGTTTCCATCTTGTTGGGCAATTTTATTATGATTCAAGGTGAAAGCAAAAGGTCAATTTTAGTTAATTATATTTTTGGTTTACATGACCTTTTTGGTGACACCACATACCCAAACCAATTTACTAGTCAGATTATTTTTGAATGAAACTAATAAATAAACTTGAAACATTTCAAATAGTAAGTGCAAGTGGTTTTTTTCCCCAAGTTGGTTTTGGTGGGTAGGGTTTCCATCTTATTGGTTAAGTCATATTTTACTAGTCATATCTATATGCTACTAAGTGAAGACAACTCTTAAAAATTAAGATTTAGATTAATCCCCTTAATAATCCTCTTGATGTCGAATCAATGGTATGTTTTGTTGTTTACTTGAATCCTTTTATTGGCCATATTTGTAGTCGTTACGGGTGAAAACACATTATATTTTTAGCAACTAATTAATAATCATCATTTATTAGTTTTATATTTACATCTAAGTGTTAGTGTTGGGTGTGTGGATTTATTCTTAATGAATGGCAAACTTTTCAAATGCTAATGAATTCATGGTTGAAATTCAAGTGCTTGAATCAATGGCACTACACAAGGCCAAACCTTGTCAAAATAAATTACTTTAATAAATTGTGGAATCTACACATTTTAGTTTAATATTTTGTGGCATCATATAAACATCGCCCTTGCCATATATAACACTAGCAAAAACATGGGGTTCAATTGATCCTTAATATGATGTGGAAATCTATCAATTAAGGTTATCTAAAAATTTACCTTAAGCCCCAATTTGTTGAAAACACATTGAAGGACCATATACAAGAAATTTTGAAGGAATTGAAGACAAATGATTCCAATGAAAATGGTTCAAAACAAACCACATTGCAATGTGATGATTTTGGAACGACTGAAATTCATTAATGGACATTAAAAGTTGGAATATTTTGAAGATGCAAAAAAACCTTGTTAATCACACACCCATAACCCCAACCTCATTTCCTAGCCCTAGCCCTAGTCATAGCTTTCCTTTTAATGAGTTAGATAAACCTTCCATTGATGTTGGTCCCTCAAATCTTACCCCATTGACCACTAGTGTTGAAATGCAAGGCCCTATAACAAAACTATGCAAGGGGGAAATTATGACCATGAATTCTAAGAGCATGGCAATTATGGAAAATTGATTCTCCCTTACATCTAATGTCCATGATGCCTTCCTATTAAGGAAGATGGATATCAATTGTGAGAGGAAGAACAAAGTTAAAATTTACCATTTGAAAATGCTTAAATATTTAAATATGATTTCACAAAAGGAGTTTATAATAGAAGTTAGGGCTATTTTGAAATTGTACTTAACATGTTGATGTGAAAACATTGTGATTGTATAATCCACACGTTTATCAAATATAAACCTAAAAACTTAATTTCATACCAATAAAACCTAATTTTAAACCTTAAATCCTTAATTTCAAACCCTAAAACCTAAGCCCAAATTTTAGAACCTAAAACATTGATTTCAAACCCCCAAAAATTCAAGATTAAAACCCTAATTTTAGGCCTTAAAACATTAGCCTTAATTTTAAATTTTAAACCATAATTATAGATATTTAAATTTTGAACCCTCATTTCAAATTTGAAAATCTTAATACCAAACCTTTAAGCCTTGCACCTTAATTTTATATTTAAAACCTAACTTAACTCCAATTTTTTTACCTCAAACCTTAAATCTTAAATTATAAGTTTTCACAAGTTTAAACTTGTATTTAATAAACTATTACCTACTAGTTTTTTACCCCCCCTTATATAAATAGGGCTAAGGTTGTGATTTCCAATTATTTCATATGTGAGGTCCATTTGACAGTAATGAAGGTAGTTGGTGAAGGAGAATGTTAGCTTGGAAAAGATGAATTTTTTAAATTTGTGGAATCAAATATTTTCATGAAGCATCACCATTTCATTTAAATCCACCAATTCCCCATTCCCCATTCCATTTGGACCCTAAACCTTGCATGCATTTTATTGTAAGCCTTGAGAACACCATGGTCCACATATAGTGGTAATTTCATTTTCCCATCCTCCTCATGACAAACATCCCCCAAATACCTTAGATCCCTCAAAAGATATTTTAGATATTCATCTTGATGGGTGAAATATTGCTGCCACTTTTAATAGATGGCCAAGTGGAGAAAAATGCTTACATTGTGATAACAAATAAGGTAACTTGAGTCAATGTAAATAAACAATCCATGATGGTTCAAGATCATGGTGTTGTACATTGCATATATTTTCTTGCATCCATTAAACCATGATCGATCTTTCAAATCTTGCCATGACAATCAATTTTTGGATTTCAATGAATGTTCCATCGGAACCCTAGGCACCTTAATAATTCATTCAATTGGCTACCTAAGCCAACCCTTTTGTGTGATGATGATTAATGGATTTCATCCACTAGGGCATGGTTGATAAATTTGAAACATTTACCCTAAATGTTGGACTTGAAACCCCTAATGTCAAATCCTAGAACTTGGACTTTAATATTCAAACCTTTTATATTTGGACCTTAAAGCCAAAAGTACAACCTTGAAACCCTAAATTATGAACTTGAAATGAAAACCTTAGAACCTACAACCTAAACCTTAATATTGAAACCTTAACCCTAAATTACAAACTTAAACCAACAATTTAGACCTAAGTTTCTTAAACCCTAATCTTAGACCGTAAACCTTAATTTCATACTTAAGTTCCAACTTCTAACCCAAAAAATGAAACCTAAACCCATATGTTTAAACTCACATCTAATTTTAATCATGCAACTTTGAAGCCAAATATGCTCACATGTGGACTTAACATGAGAGGAGATTATCAACATTACTTGATTTGTTAGTTCTTCAAACTTTGGTGAGGTTCTTGAATAAGGATGGTGTGGCCTGCATCATGACCAAAACATCATGGACCCCACCATTCGAGCAAAGATGTTACTTTATGGTGATTCATAGTTAGACTTATAGTTCTTACACTTGGTCAATGTTTGACTCTTAAAACTTTGAGGTGATTATCACAACAAGAGAAAGTGGTTTTTGTCACATAAAACATTGTAGTTCATGACATTTACATGAAGTACACTATGTGGTTTCATCCATTAGAATGGACAATAGGTGGTGTTTATTGTGGCACTTAGAACACAAAAATCCAATTTACACTAGGTAACGATATTGTGTATTACATTTGACACTAGCAATGTGAAAGTTCATTTACTCATGGGAAGATTATGAATTTGCCCTAACTTTGGTTTCCAAAGTGGTATATTATCATGTGATATGAGTAGTGATGTTTCTTCTTCTTTTCTCCTTTGCATTTCATGTTCATCTATTATTTAATAGATAATTCTCATTAACAAACCTTGTAATTCTTCCTATGGCTTTTTATTTTGATGGTTTTTTGCACCACCAAATTTTACTATTCTTCTAGAGGCATTTCCATTTATTTAATTGAAATTTTGTTGGTTGGTGTTATGCTAAAAATTGTTTGTATGTTTTGGAGTTATTTCATTGTTAGACAAGTCAACATATAATTATTTTGAAAATTTAGACATATTAATAAAAAGTATAAAAAAATTCCGAAAGGAAATTTTGAATTAATATGTGTCAAATTTGACATCAATGTAAGCTATTGTAATATAATGTTTGTAATTTCATAGATGATATTTAAGAAACTTATTTCAAATTTAGGATCCCATGGACAACCATTGTTTTTAGTGCAAAATTTTGTACATATATGACCAAAAGAAATTTTCTAAATTGCAAAATTCCTTTTTTATTTCAAAAAGTTTGTTAGATTTCAAAGAGAAATATTTTCAAATCACCATATTTAAACATTGATTCATAACTTGCTACCAAAACATAGCAAGTTCCTAACTTTTGCTATTTAAAGCATCTCCACCTAGCAACTATGAAAATAACATGTATGTTAAAACTAGTGGCATTGATGCCCAATTGTCATTCGTAAAAACAAATCCAAAGTGAAGCCCACCCATCCCCCATCATCATGGCCTATTGTTAGTGAGGAGACCCATCTCTATCATCTAGTAACTTGTTTCCTTACAACTTGACATTCTTTGCAAGGTCGTTATCAAACTCATTTCATAACTTGTTACCTTTGCAACAAGATGGCAAGATGGCAACAACTATATGATGGGATTGCACATGCACTTGAGGATGAAACTTTGGTTGATGTTGTCTTTGTGGCATTGTTGTTATGTGTACCGAATCTTCAATGGTAGGCACGAAGGTAGCATAGGGAATCCCTCCCACATTGTAAATCAAATATAGCTTGAAAGCCCAAGGTTAACCATCGTTGAATTTATGCGAGGTTATTTTGTAAAACATTTGATTTAGCATAATCACCTTTTTGTCATTAATATCAAATGCATCACCCTTTGCTCCTCCAAATCATGGAGAATATTTATGCACATGACGACTATTTTGTATAGAAGAAATATGCATGTGGTGTTGTTGGATTGAACTCCATTTAGACACCCAAAAGTGCTTTGTGCATGCTTGCATACAATCAAGTTGCTAATACTTGTGACAACTACAACAAAATTGGAAATGCCACAACTTTCAAACGCTTCAAGTACTTTGTGACACCGATGAAAAAAGTTTGTGAACTTGAATTCCTCAAGCAACACACATGAATAGATTTGGAGAAAAATATGAAATTGCATGCAAAGAGGGGTTGGTTTGGGCATGTTTGATTCATTGGACAATAAACATGATTGTTGGAAAAACTATCTTGTTGTTTAACAAAGTTCATTCACAAACGAAGATGGGAACAAATCAAATGTATATGGCATGTGTATTATGGATTTCTAGGATGAAACAATGATCTGAATGTTTTAGATAGGAGCCCTTTGATTTGGGATCTATTGGGGGATGTGCATGCATCAACCTCAATTTTGAATTGAATGGCAATGTGCATCTTTGTTGGGTAGAAAACATGATAAAGTAGATAATTGTTGTTCCTTGTCACAAAAAATGACAAGTGGGTGTATATACAATAAAATGATCCATGACCAAGTGTTTTGTCATGTGCTTATCCAACAACACACATAGAATATTCTTCAAATATTCCTGAATTTTTTTAATTAAAAATATTGTACTATTATATTAAGGTTAATATTAAGACTTTTTCCAAACATATCGTTTTCAACTCTTTTCAAGTCTTTTTTGAAATCATTTTATTGTTTTAAAACATTGGTTATAATGTTTTAGAATTGTTTTGGAGTACTTCATATTCATTAAAACCATTTCAAACTTTTTCACATGTTCCCATAATATAGCAAAAACATTGTCATATTATAAATCACCAAATTATTTACCACTTTAAAACATGTAAAATGACCACTAATTATTCCTAAAATGGGTTATTTTATTGTATTTGCACTCAAGTAGCCATAAGTAAACTTTGGTTTTTTGAAAATAAAAAAATTATTTTATTCAATGATTAATTTGAGGATAATATTTTATTTTAATTTATTATTAAAAAATATTGAATATGAATTTAAATAAATTTCAATAAAACAAAATGAAATAAATGTTTTGGGTTTACAAAATTGGTTGCAAGTAAATGAAAATAGATCAAATATTGATTTAACAAAACATTCAAATTAACAAAGGCTTAAAAAATACTATGTGCTTTCAAATTATGCATATTATAATCATAATGTATTAAATTTTTAATGTAATAATAACTTTAAACACCATATTACCTAGTTAGTTTCGAAGGTGTTTCTTACCTACTTTTATTATATTATTAAAGTTTTTTGTATTTAATTTACCACAAATTCAATGGAGGTCTAAATGGCTTTATGATTCTACTTATAAAGGTTTTTGATTTTGATTTTGATTTTTTATGCTTATGTCCAAAATTGTTTCAAATATAAATTAAATTTTGAACAAATTATTTTTTCTATTTATTTTACCATGTTTTTGCCTTGTTATTACTTGCCTATCAATGGCATCTATCCTTAGTGGTTTTGTTTCATATAGATACCATCCATAAACCATAGGGGAAAAAATTTCAATATTTTTCTAAACTACAAAAGGTAGCTTGTAAAGATGTTGAATGTTGCTTTAACTTCTCTTATCAAATGTGGGATTGTCTTGTGTCGTAGATATGCCAATGTCATGCATCATATTAAACAACATTGTAAGATACATAGCCTACTTCATGAGTATAAATTAATTAATTAGTCCAAGCCTTGGGGTGAGGTTGTTGAGCCAACCATCGAAGTGCCCAATGACATTTAGATGAGGGGGTTGATGTTTGTAGAATATGTTCAAAGATTAAAAAATGTTCAAAACCAACACGCATACTACAATATAAGAAATGATTTGATTGATCACTTCTAACCATTGAAAGGATTCAACCATCTTTAATTTCTCATTAATTCATACAAATTTTGCATTTTGTTGTGTTTAACATTTATTTTAGCTATTCAATCTAGCTTGTGAAATCTATGAGATTTTGATTGCTTACTTCTTGTTGATTGTCAAATTGTGTGCAATAGGGATGGAACCTTTTGTTGCATCACTTGTTTGAGGTGTCATCATGTTGGTTTATGCATTGTTGTGTTTGAGTTTGAGATGAGCTCAAAGTAGTTGTAATTCTTTTTGGCTTTGGAGACAAAATTATTCATGTGCCTCACGTAATTGTAAGGCAAAAACATAGTTAGGAAGACTATTTGAACTATCACAATTGTAATTTTTTTGGATTGCAAATGAATTTAAAATGTAAAGCCATATTGAAAATTAGTATGATAAAAATCCAAAATATCTATGTTGCAATAAAATTTAATGGGAATCATAATTAAAAATTTGAACAAATTTAAAGAAAGTAGTACATTTATAGTGGATTTTTGAAATGATAACACCAAGTTTGTCACACAAATATAAGGAAAAAGTGGGTTCAAAAAATATGTCATGATAATATAAAGTAAAAATTGAAAAAAAACCACCATCAAATGAAAATTTTAATAATAACATGCATTGAAGCTTTTTCAATAGAAAGAGATTTTGATTTTAAAAATATTATAATGCCATATTTTTGTTATTTATTATCCTTTATAGTCCATTTCACATTGAAATATTAAAAATTTCACATCAATTTTTTGAACCAATCACATATTAATGATATTTTAAAGGTGGTTTACTAATAATTTTGATTAAAAAAAAGAATAATTATTTTAATTACAAGAATTCTAGTTAATGTAAAATGTAGAGCTTCAAATTATCAAAAATGAATCACCTAACCATGTTTTTATTTTATAGTTGATTGTTAGGCACGGAAAATAGGGCCATCATACTTTAATCTTGTTTATGATGATGGTTATCTCCAAAATGGTTACCATCATATTTTTGATGGCACAAGCTCAAATAGTGATTATGTTATTTTTTGTTTATGTCATGACCTTCTAGTCTTCTTTTGTCCTTTTACAACCTTGTGGTAATTTTGAAGGTGGGGTCACATCAGGGGCAATGCTTGTAACATCAAACATTTGTTACCCATTGTTGTTGAAGTTGTTAGAAATACCAAAATTAATTTTTGTTTTAATGGTGGCCATGTTTTCTGCACTTCTTTTCACAAGTCTACCACTGATATACGTTTTTTAACACATGTTCAATGTTAATGAAGGTGAATGCACTATGCTTTGGGTGCTTTGGTTTGTACAAATTTAGAACTTTTGAAATGCATCTTTAGTCCTTGCCCTTGATTCACAAAGAAAAACACAATAGGGTAGTTTCCTTCGAATTTGGTAACATCTTGTTGAATGACACCTCGTTTTGTTTCCAAAGACCTTCCAAATCTTGGAGCATAATCAATAAGACAAGACAATCATGTTGCAAAATGTTGTAAACTTTTGCTTGTTGTGCAATATTTTGAAAAAGAAGCAACATGTTTGATGCTCCTTTTCCAAAAGAAAATTCTTACAATTTTTTGTTTTTAATTGCCACTGCACAAGGCCATTAACTATTTGTAAATGCTTCGACAATGTTCAATAACATCATTTTGCACATGATGATGTCATACATGCAAGGTAACATGACCCTTTGATCCATCACAGATGACAAGGTCAGACTCTTAATTTTTATTGGAGACTTGATTGTTTTTAGTTTGAAAATGCAATGGTGGGGGTGTGATTTGGAACATTTTTTTGGGCTTGTTGCTGGGGTTGTTAATGTACCCCAGTGGAGATGCTTTTACCTCTCTGACCTATAGCTAAATTTGGCTAAGATCTCTTGTGGATGGTGGCCAACCCACCTAGCTCACAAAACTGGAAAGAATTTCTAATCCCATCTTGTTATGAAAGAATTCAAAGGCTGATCTTTGATAGGTATGTTATTCGCAGACATAGTACCATACATATTCCCAAAATTTCATATGATGGTATCACTGGTACTAGGCGAGGAGAACCTAGGTGTCACTTGAATCTTTATGAAAAGTCCTAAATACAGACCTATCAACTATCTATATCAAGGAAAGTAATTTGTTGTGTTTTGTAGTTATGAGATCCACCGAATTGGGATGCTTTATATTTTGTTCTTGGTGTCTTTGGAAAGCTATCAATGAGGAGGGGTGCATGGGCTTAGTTCCATGAAGTTTGGACTTGTGGTGCAAAAGTTCTTGAATATTGAATGATTTCTTCACTGTAAATTTAATTAAATTGTAGCTGAAAATTTCGAAGGAATTGGAATGTGCATCTGGTGTTGTTGGAAAGATCTTGATGAGCAAGATTTAATGGAATTTATTTAGTAGGATTTGGATTTAGAATGTGGGAGATATTAATTTTTAAGTGATTTGTGTTGTTGAAAATTCAAATAAATTTCAAAAAACCAGGTTTTGAAAGGAAAAATCAGTTGAGGATGTGGTAACACTTGGGCCAACGGCACATGCCATGCTAGTAAGTTAAGGCCGTGTCATGTGACACTTATGAATGACGGGCGTAACCCTAAATGGATGTCAAGTAAATGAAAGTGCAATCAAGGATGTAAGTGGAGAAAGGAAGATGGAATGGTGGTTTGATGTGCAATCATGAGTCCTCTGGCAAGCATTGTGTTTTTTGTGTTTTTTTTGGTTTTGCAGGTGATTTTGAGAAGGTGCCGATGGAGGAGGACTCTGGACATGGTGGCATGATTATCAAGTGTTGATGCTACTTTGAATTGTAGTGTCGTTTGTGTGTTTTTGGCAAGTTGGTTGGCAGGAAAGGTTTTGGTTATGGTGTGGGTGAATAAAATGGGTTGCAGAAGATGGACTGGAGCAGAATGCACAGGGGAGTGTTGGTTTTGTTTTGAGAAGTTTTTTTTTTTTGCTTTGTAGATGCACATTTTCCTCGTTGTCTTTTTTGAATTGCAGTGTTCAAAATGTTCATTGGATACAAAATTTATTGTTTCCAATGTGTTCCTATATAAAATTAGGTCAAGAACTTGTGCTATTGCATGAAATAAAGTGGGCACTGACGTGGAGGTGATGATTTGTGGAGAGAGAACAAATAGCAATGTTCTTGGGAAATGGTTTGGATTTTCAATTTGTGATACAAGCAAAGGTGGGAGAAAGATAACGTTATAATTGGACTGAGTAAGAGAAGGCACTGATAGAGTTCTCTTGAGAAGAAAGTGGAAATGTACACCGGTTTCATTTGTGAGTTGAAAGTTTTTTTGGCATGTGACATGAAGGGTTGGGTGATAGGAATAGAGATTTTATATTGCTGCTTGATTATGGAATTTTTTTCATAGGTGGATTTATGGAAGATAGCTGAGTGAGATTGTCAAGTTCATTGGTCTTTGAAGTATGGTAAAAGAATGGAAACAAGGAGATGAGCTGTTGATGTGAGCAAATGAAAAATGAATGTCTGATTCAAAAGTAGTGACACAATTTGATGAATTTAGAATAATATGCTAGAAGTTGGGAACTATTCAACAGATTTGAGCAGGAATCCATGTTGGATTCTGCAGAATATGAAATGCCACAATAGTTTCATAATGTATTAGGGGTCTTGTGTTAAATCATGTGTATGCTGTATTTATTTGGGGCAAATGACATGCCAATTCAGCAGTAATGTTGAATGTGTTGGAAATGTGAAATCACCAAAGTCATCAAATAGAGAATCACATTTTGTCATACGCAAGTCATCAATAAAATATGAATTAGATTGACAGATTTTACTCCCCTCTTCTTTTCGGTTACATGGGGTCTTCCCATTTATGCTTCATTGTTTTTGTGTGTTGAGCAAACATGCAACTTGAAAATTGACTAGTACAAGCAATTGAAAACTGGATTTTAAAAGGGTAATTTTCAATGTTGCAAAGCTAACAATCATCCAAATCAACACCTTGGATTAAGGCTTGGAGGAATTAATTTGTAGAAACTAGGTGACAACCAAAGCCCCATCATGGCAGCCTTTGCTTTTTGAAGGTATGTACAAAGACCAGAAGAAGTTACATTTTACATGGCTGCAGTTCCATCATTCTAAATTCCAAATGGAAATCCAGCAGAAATGACAAATTAACATGAAAGTTTGATTTGTTTTACAGACTAGTGTGCTTCAAATATATCATATTTCCCAAATCTGAATGTGCATAGTTGCTAGATACAGATGAGACCATAATCATAACATTTGTGATTCTCATAGTGTATGTAACCACTAGAGGGCATCACAGCCACTTAACTGGTATGTGTGCATATCCTTTTCAGAAGCAGGAGTGTATTGTTCAGATGTGCTCCTAAGTCATATACAAAAACAATGTAGATTTTGTTGGGTTAATGAAGGTATCCAATTACCAATGCTAGTTAACAATGCTTGAAATGTGACCAATTGCAGGATCCTGCAACCATCAGCAATTGGTCATGGGTTGTAGGATCCTTTGCACTTTTCAGCGAGCGCATGCCTGAAGGCACTTTTGTTCAGGACTCAATAGTAAACTTGTCCACACACAACAACAGTTGCACTTTGCTTGACATTCCAGAAGTGATTTTCTGTGAGAGGAAATGAAGCCATTAGCAGAGACATCCCTCAATGCAAGAAGTGAAGGAGGAGCCAATACAGGATACTGATGTGCAGAGAGAGGTGATGAAGGTGCAAACTGATGAAAGAAATCTTGAGAAATTAGGCCCTACCTATCTTCAAGAGACTAGACAATACAGGGAGTCAACTCAGCACATGAACGAAGATTGGTTCTCAACTTCAAACTTCCAAGATGCCATGAAAGCATCACCAGAAAGCCTTTGATTAGATCTTATTGTGCACTTACTCTGATTGACTGGAGAAACAATGGCCATGATAATTACCCTCATCGTTATGAAGAGTATGGTAGTATGGATAGGCACCTGAAACAAGTTTAGAACAACAGCATGGTCATTTAGAATGTATCTGCAGAGAACAATTTTCTTACAGCTCATTAAGCACCCTGAAAACAGAAGAGTGAAAAATGATGTTCTTGCTTCATAAGTATTCAGAAATTCAGATGTCAAATCAGATGAGTGGTTGTGGTTCATCAAATTACAAATTGAGAATTCATCTTACATTTCTCTCACAAAGTAAAAAGATATAGGTTACTTACATACTGCAGAGGTGAACCATTAAAGGCAAAGTAATCCCAATGCCAAGTATTAAACACACACCATCAAGCCCATCTCATGCAATGACCATACACAAACATATAAGTGCATGGGCCAAGTGCTCGATGATTTGATCTGTCCCTTGTCACCTCCTTGTGTCATCTCTATGCTTCAAAACACCTTCACGCACCTCATGTAAGACTAGCTGATTCAAGTGTCTAGAGGTTAGTCTTGCACCAGGTGTCATTAAGATTAGGTTGTTAAGTAACACTCAAAATTTTGTATGCGGAGCATAATGTAGATTCACAGTTGACTGCCTCTCTGGTTACAACTCACAATTGTGTTGTGTACAATGTACATTAATTGAATGAAACAACAATTTTCTGACAGCA
>Ga0209208_10009278_pt1 | contig 12960 bp, 11 predicted proteins | sample S1TSphfallax_3_FD_187694 | JGI IMG/M metagenome (GOLD analysis project Ga0209208, IMG submission 187694) | Host-associated microbial communities from peat moss isolated from Minnesota, USA - S1T2_Fd - Sphagnum fallax MG (SPAdes) (version 2) | ecosystem: Host-associated > Plants > Peat moss >...
CTAACTGGCAGGGCTAGTTAAGTACGCATAATAAGCTTCAATAACCTTGCAAGTTGAACATTTCCTTCTTTTTGCAATTCTGAATATTACAGTTATCACAATATGTGATTATCACTCACAATATGGCCGTGTGGTCAGCACAAAGTGAACTATTCTTTCGCCTTTTACTAAAGAATATTGTGCAAAACCAAAATAAGTGACAAAGAACGAGTGTGGTCATAATGTTGCAAGTACTCACAAAGTATGAACAATAGTGACAATCTGTCACTTGTTCAGGCACCATCGACAGTAACATGTATAACAGAGACTTATCTATCACATCTTACCCACCGACTTCAACAAACATGCAGTTTGAATTGAATGCCACAAAAATGACATGATAGCAACAAATGCAATGAAAAAAACTCACAGATACAGTAATAACACCATCCTTGCCCACTTTCTCCATAGCCTGGGCAATTGAATCACCAATTTCCTGATCACCATTTGCAGATATTGTTCCAACCTGCACTAGTTAACAGCAGTTATATTTAGACCGGAGTAAATAGGTTCTTAAAACATTTTTAAGAATTGGTGCATTTGCCATACAAGAACAAGGGTTAACCAGCAACAAGAACCCAAAAAATTGCATTGAAGTTTTTACTTGGGCTATCTCCTCAGATGAGCTTATCATTCTTGCTCTGCCCTTCAAGTGGTTGACCACTGAATCCACTGCAAGGTTGATCCCTCATCGCAGATCCATGGGATTCATTCTGGCTGCCACTGATTTGCAGCCTTCAGAAAAAATGGCTCGTGTAAGCACTGTTGCTGCTGTTGTACCTGCAACACAGCCCCTCAACTGGAAGTTGAAATCATGTATCTGACAAGATTCTGAATTTTCAGGGTTTAGCATCATCCATCATGTATGTGTGCATGCAATGTGCATGATTGCCTTTCCAGTAGCAACATATGAGTCCTAAAGCTGGGTCACAATTCGAGACAACACTAGGATGATATATTGACAAGGTAGAAGCCACACTCTCTCTTAAGGATTTACCATCTCCAGCCACATTATTGGTGGCATTTGCCACCTGTTTCACAAGACTTGCCCTGAGGTTTTTGAGCTTGTCTTTGAACTCTATGCTCTTGGCGACAGTGACACCATCCTTTGTGACCTTTGGACCTCCAAAGCTTTGCTCAATCACAACATTCCACCCCTGTAATATTGCCAGAAAGAAAAATATAAGCAAGCAGAGACATGTCTAAATACCACCCACAGCCGAATATCACTTGTAATCAGTTTCCTGAATTTCCATGAAGTGATAGATCCCTGCTGAAGGCTAAAATTATTCAGTTTTTGGCAACATCAGTTCTGTACCTTGGGTCCCATAGTAACCTGAACAGCATCTGCAAGTTGCTCCACACCTTGCAGCATTAGGGCACAACCCTCCACACCAAATCTGATGTCCTTGGCTGAGAATCTTCAAACCCATTGTACAAAGCTACTGTCCTGCTTCACAATAACCACCACTAGGCAATCAGGTCTACTAAACCTTGATGTTATACACACACCCACTCACTTGTGCACACACACATATTTGTAGGTGATGTGCTTTCATGAATTAGAGTATGAAAAACACCATCACTTAGATCAGCTTCCACATACATCAGTGAGAAGGAAAAGAATTTGTCCAATTTTCAATTGAAATGCATCAGCAAGATAGGTGAGAGATGAGCAGTGTCACACTTACTTGTGCCCGAACATATTGCCTGTCCTCATTCATCAAAGAACCCACATCGAAGCAAGCCAAGAAGATGTTAGTAACTAACTTGACAAGAGAGGAAGCCTTTGATCCACCACTATCATTCTCCACATCTAGAGAATCACAAAAAAAGAAATGTTGCATGCACTTATGTGAAATAGACTCAACCACATCTGCACAAAAACAGCGTTGCAATGTGAAATGGTATGGTTTTTTTCCTTTGCGAGTTCACAGAAAGAAGATTCAAGTTTTCTGGAACAAAAACCAAACTGCAGCAAAAAACGCAGCAAATGATCTTAACCCCTCACATCTTGGTCTGATGAGACCATGCCTTCTGGAAGAAGGAAAAAAACTGCAGTGAGAAGGAAGTAGCGAAGATCAAGCACCTGACTCCAGATATCGATGTCCTCAATGCACGAAACATGATCACTCTTACTTCCTCGAGAACAGGAAACAGCAGGAGAAATAGGTGTATATATTCGACTCGAGAATGCGCCTTTCTTTTTCTTCTGCACAAACCAAGGATCACGAAGCGGAAGAATGCATTCAAGGACAAGAAAAGAAAAGAAAAGAAAAACAAACACGCACGCACGGACGGAAACTCTGCCGGTTTCCTGAAAAGGAAAGAAAACACGATTCTTAACGTGACAACAACCAGAAATCGTAAATGGAATAGCATGTCCCAGACAAAGTGTGAGAATGGCACCTGGAAAGCTTGCAACACATGCGGCCGCGCAACGACCCGATCAGCCTCCTGCTGCTGCTGAAGGATAATCCGAATACGGAACAAAGAGTCGCATCGAGAGAGCGAGCGATAGGTAATAGAGAGAAAAATGCGACTAGGAATAAGAAAAGTTTCAAAACCGGCGTGATTTTCCGAAGCTCAAACGAGAGAGAGAGAGAGAGAGAGAGAGAGATCACAAAAAGTCTATTGATGGTGATGAATACCTCAAACAAAAATCTTTTCAACTACGCGACGAAGAGCAGCATAAGAAGAGCAGAAGATCAGCAACACTATTAATACAATAACAACAACAACAACAACAACCACAACTCAGCTGCTGCTGCTGCTTCTTCCAGAGCCTTCAAAGAGTCACAAGTGGAGAGACCTTAACATGGATCCCACGCACACTAGTAATGTGTTCTCTCTTTTGACAAATCCAGTACCAAGCACATGAAAGAGTCATAGCATCCATAAGAAAAGCTATACACCCGCCGTAGCTGACCTTCTCTTTCGATCTTTGGTTGTCGAGAGCAATTTGGTTTGCAATCTCATTCCCTCTCCTCCATCTCCAGTTTTCTTCTTCTTCTTCTTCTTCTTGAGATGACAACTGTTGTTGTTGTTGCTAACAGGGCTATATTTGCAGTTAAATAGCCTTTAATGGCTATTGTCCCATCACATGTATTCTCAGTTTATGTGTTTAGTTGTTCACATCTGTTCAATCAATAGATGACCTCGAGCCCATTATATTGTCTCAAACACTTCCAATATTTGATGATTGATGGTTTATGGATTAGGTGATGGACTCAAGGTTGTTGATTCATTGAAAATACTAGTCTCAATTTTTCAATGATCAATGGTTTACGGATTAGATAATTGGCTTGAGGTCATTGATTGATTGGAAGTACTCGTCTCAACTATTTGACGCTCAATGACCTCTCACCCATTTCCTAGTCCATAAACCAATCGATAAACCAAGAATACATGTGATGGGACAACGTAAGGTGTTTTCTGTAACCAATGACCTCAAGCCAATTACTAGACATTACCTATTGTCATAACATAACCTTCTTATCGGTGGATTAAACACACAAGTGAAAGGATCATTGGAAAAACATATTGCAAAAGTGTTGGAATCCAAGCTACCAGTGTGAAAAAAGGCACAAATCCATTTCCTTAGTGCCAATGACATTCTTGTTTGCTCTGCGAAGTGCTGCAGATATGTTCCAGAATGCAGGGTAAACGCTACTGCCATCTAGCATACTGCCTTGTTGGAGACCTTCATGTGCACACTTCTCCACCTGGGCATCCAGTTCCAAGAGGAAACAAGCTAGTAATCAAAGAGTTTAATAAATGCACACCTGAAGCAGAGGGACCTGTGTGCAGTGGTTGCTGACCAGTGAAAATTTGACCCAGGAACTGCCACATGAAGATCCCACAGCTTCCAGTGAACACTGGCAGTACAAGAGACCACATCATATGTGGTTGATCTTATCAGTCTCCAAGCAAGCAGCCTCTATGCTATCACATTTTGCATATGGTGTCCACAAAGGTACAAAAGCACAAACACATCAGTTTTAGTCATCCAATAAACAACTGTGTCTGAATCTTCCCAAGCACTCACCAAACTCACACATGTGTGAGGTACCCAAACTGAGAAAGTTCCATTGTCTTCTTCTTCTTCTCTGTCCAGCACCAAATCTTGTAAGCTTTTGTTTGTACTAGGTTAAAAGGACATTGAATTCAGTAGTTGTCCATGCTGCCATGGTAGCAGCTAGTGGCTTTTGCTGATTGAAGATTCAAACAAATGAAATGAAAGAACATTGAAGAAAACTGGAAACCTTATTCCTTCACCAAGTAATCATGACAAACAGAATACAAAAACTCAAGCAAAATGTGAGAGAGAGAGGACTAAGATTGTGAGGGTTTCCCGTAAGTAAACAGTGAGACATGATCAACAGGTGCTAAAAGCTCCTGGATTTGCAGCTATCTCAAGGAACACAGAGCTTGATGAACTCCTCCTGATGTTGTTCCAATGGTAACCAGAACACACAAGTTCAGAAGACAGATATGTCTAGAAAAACCAATTTGATGATCTTATGCTGAATTCACAAATCTCATATCCAGACTCCACACATGATGAAAGTGCCCATCAATCTTCCATATTCCTCAGTGCAAGCTTCAAAGCTGCAAAAACAAAGAGACCTAGCAAGAGAGAGAGAGACACACACACAGGCAAAGGGGTTACAGATAAACGGCAGTCAACTTCAAGCAGCAAACATGAAGAGTAAAGATGTGGAGGAAGAAGTCACACCACATGGTCATCTGTGGTCAGCAAGGTCAAAAATATACACAGCAGCACTCTGCCAGTGATTGGATTTATGCTCTTCTTCAGAAGAAAAAAACCTATGCACAATGTTAGAGATAATAATCCAAGTTTTCACCACATACATGTAGCAGAAGAAGAAGTAGAAGAAGAAAAAGGTAGCTGCTAGCATTGCTGCTGCTGCGTTGAGGAAAGTGCAAATCATCATCATCATCATCATCAAGAAGCAGCTCCACCCATCATCAATCTTTTGACACCTGCCTTTTGTTCTGCAGTGAGTCTGGTGGGGAAGTCGATGTCAAACTTGATCCTCAGATTGCCTTTCTTGCCTGGCTCCTTGGCAATGGGCATGCCTTCCCTTGGCACAATCTTCTCATACCCAGGTGTGATAACCTCTGGGATGTTGACAGACAATGTCCTTCCATCAAGAGTGGTGATGGACACTGTTGTGCCCGTGAGTGCTTCCGTGAGTGGAATCTTCTTGGTGACAATCAAGTCATTCCCATCACGTTTGAAAACTGGGTGTGGTTTCTCATCAATGATAAACACGAGATCAGCAGCTACCTGATTGGGTTGCTCGTTGCCCTTCTCTGGGAATGTGACTTTGGTCCCTTTCTTCCACCCGGCTTTCACTTCGATGGTGAGAATTTCTTCCACTGGAAGCGTCTTCCCGCTTGGATCCGCCAGGTTTCTGGAGATCTTCATCTTCCTGACTGAGCCTTTGTAAAGCTCTTCTAAACTGCACAGCAGCTTGTTCTCCACTGCTGCCGGCTTCCGTTGTTGTTGCGCCATGTGCGAAGAAGAAGAGCCTTCGCCAAAATTGCGGAAAGCTCCTCCTCCCCCTACTCCTCCGTCTGTGGTACGAAACACAGTCTCCGGTCCACCGAAGCCACCACCAAAGATGCCATCGCCAAATCCACCTCTGGTAGGTCCTCTTCCTCCCATGCCTCCCATGCCTCCCATGCCTCCAAAAGGACTTGCACTTCCGAAAAACTCTGCGAAGATATCTTCAGCATTCCTGGGGTTGAAACGGAACGAAGTTGTTCCACCACCATTGGCAAAGCCTTGAGCTCCTCCTGCGGGATGCGGAACTTGACCTTTCAAGCCTTCTTCTCCTTCCTGATCATAGATGGCTCGCTTCTGCGGGTCGCTGAGAACTTCGTAAGCCTCGGCGATTTGCTTGAACTTCGCTTCCGCTTCCTTCTTATTGTTGGGATTCTTGTCCGGATGCCATTTCATCGCCAGCTTCCGATATGCTTTCTTCAGATCCTCATCACTCGCTGTCTTCCCGACCTTCAAAACTGTGTAGTAATCCACGCCCATCTCCCCGTCGTCGTGGTCTTCTTCCTCCCTCTTCCTCTTCCTCCCCTTCTCTCCTCCCCCTCCCCTTGTTCTCGGATCCGCCACGCTACCAAATTTCACAAATTTTCAATCTATTGCAAACACTCATCCCTTCTCCTCCTCCTCGACACGAACAACATGCAACAACACAACTACTTTGCAAGCAAATCACCAAAAATCTCATCCTCCCTCCGGATTCTCTCTCGCTCTCTCGGTCGCTTCTAGATCATTCTCGACCCTTCTCGATTCTTCAACTTTTTCTCTTTTTTTCCTTGTACGATTGTTTCGGTATCTGTCAGGTCCGCAAATTGATGATGCTGTCCGCCTGCTGATGATGTTGCTGTTGTTGTTCATGATGATGATGTCCTCCACCTGGTGGAAATCTAGCGAGCATGCATAGTTGTTGTTGTTCTCGGGAATCTAGGGTTATTCCTTCTTCCATCCCTGGACAACAACGGAAGCTGCGATGTGATGATTCTTTGATGGCAGCGACAGCAGCCAGTGGCAGCCAGCGTCATTCTGCTTCGATCTCATATCAGCGCAAATGCAAAAGAAGTTCCACAACAGGAGAAAGACAAGAAGAGACCTTCAAGACTCTTTGTTTCTTCAGAAATGGCATTTCCAAGTGGGAGAAGATCTCTGAGAATCAGAAAACGCCTTGACCTTCTTGACACACCAGTGCTGAGGAGGAGAAAGGATAGGATTTACAAAGGCGGGTCACTACAGAGATGATGAGATACAGACATAATAGTCGTAGAATTAGATTATGAATTGCCTCTGAAACAATTCACAGTTTGCATAGATGTGTATGTATGTTATTCTCAAGCAAGCATTCACACTTCTTACAGATGCTGATCAAACTGTTGATTGGATTGATTCCGTGTAGAGCACATGAAAAAGAGTTGACTGTTTGTTTGAGCTTTGCCATACAACAATATCAGCATCTCACCAGGCTGCCACAGAAGATGACTGATGGAGATTCACAGTTCTTTTTTTTCCCTCCATCAGAGATCTACTCAGTACCAGTGTCATGATTCCAACCATGTGTGAGTTTTTGCTTATGGAAAATTGCTCAAGATATTGCAGAGACCATTGAACTTCTTAAAAGTGGAAGCTACTCTTCATCACAATCACTATCATTATCATCATTGTCATCATCAATGCTTGACTATTCTCACCCCATAGCAACACTGACCGTTTCTCTGTAGGGGGAGGAGATAACAGCACAATTGACTGACAATTGATACAATTCTGTCTGCAAATTCCTCGAACCACAGTGGATCAGTACATCTTGCAAAAGCCTATGAAGGTGGCATCTGAACCAAATTCTTTGAAGAAAAAACTATATCTGAGCAAGAACTCTGAATTTCACATCAAGTAGTTGGGAGTATTCTGGACGGCAGATGAGGACCTCAAAAAGGTGACTGTGTGTTATTTGTTGGGTGCGAGTAAAGGGCGAGTGAGGCTGTCTATTGTCTTGACTCCAGATAAAGCCTCAACTCTCCCTTTGGTTACCGCCTGTTGCCCTTGCTTTGACAGCCCCATCGTCTGTGAACATTCCCGACACTTATGAGAATCAGTGCAGAGAATGGGTATGAGAAAGATCAAAACAGAACAGAACACGATGTCACATCCATCACTATTTTCTTGCAGAAGATGGGTCTTTTACCAAAGAGATGGATCTTCTATGCATATGTTGGCATACAGCATGTTTTGAAACATGACAATTCTTGTGATCCTTTCACAAAATCAACAATTCTTCTTCAACAGCATTCAAGTCAGATCCTACCATTGTGCTGACAAGTGTATCTGTAAGAGACATCTCCTGTGTCTAGTAGAGAAAAAGGTGTGCATCTGACTTACAGGGCTTTGAACAGAACCACAAAGACGTCCCACAGATGAGCTTCTCTTCAAATGAGCTGATGCAACCACACGTATTCTGAGCAACCATCCCCAACAAAACCCAGCCCCCACCACAGCAACAATAGCAGCCATTTGTCAAAACAAAGTGTCTGTCAGCTTCAATTGACCAAAAAGATCCAAAAAAAACTGTAATCTACAAAAGGGTCAAAGCCCCCCAACCATAACTTCTTGTCCATATCAAGTACTCCAACGTCACTGAATCAAAGGTAAGTAGTATATGGCTTGTGGGGGAGCTCACCTCCGGTGGACATCTATATACTCATCAGTCTCATCAACAATTTCTTCCTGCAAAAATTGACACATGGAAGTCACACAATTGCTCATGGAAATTTGCCATTATTCTGGTTAAGAATGCAAAGTTTCTCACACCCAGACTCCAACAATCAATGTTCAGGAAGCAGGCTGCCACAAATACTGGCCTTCTTACATTGGCAAACATAATATTCTACATGTGGCAGGCCTCACTAGGTTATCAGTCCTGCTCTTGCAACATGGAGCAAAAATCTACATCCAAAGAAGGTTGCGGGGTTTTACTTGCAAAAGTTCTTCCATGACATCCTCCATGGTTATGATGCCTATCACGTCTCCTCCTTCCAAGTCCTCTATATCTTCAGATTGTTGTGCTGTTCGAGGACTTATCTGAACCTGACTGTCTTCTCCATTCCTGTTTTCTTCTCTAATTCCATTACTAGAGCATTGGTGACCCTCATCCAGATGAGTATGATTGGTTTTCTCTCTCTGCTGTTGGTTTTCCAAGTCACCTGTCTGAACATCCACAGTGGTGACTTCATTGCCCTTCAACCCTTTCTTGTGGATGTCTCTAATACCCCATGTGCTGGGCTTCTTCATCATGCTTTTTGTCTTCACTACTGCCGCCATGTGGCTGCTACCCTTCTGAAATTCATTCAACATGTCGTATAGAGGCAGATTTGCAGGAACTCTGTCAAGCCCATGACCCATTTATTACTCTGTCTGCTTTTCCCTACAAGGTTTGCAAGATTCAGACTCAAGCACAAGCACTCTCTGAATGCTTTTGGGTCATTGTGGAACATAAGAGTATGCTCTCATGGTGTGCAAGATCTTCATGAACTAAGAACAAGCAGGAGTATTGTGCACACCTGGGCATTCGCCGTATTGATACAGAACTGACAGGAGTATTATCCTCTGCTCGAACTGTAAGAAGACTCTTCACCTGCAATGTTAGAGAAACTTCACAATGTTATGTTCTGAGTGTATATTTTATAATACTCATACAAACTGACTGCAATCCTGATGGCTCAAGGGTGAGAATCGGTAACTCACAAGCAGGAGTCCAACAATGTTATGAGGGCTACCCGTATATACAGGCACGCGGCTATGACCTCGTGCCAATATCTTCCCCATTGCCTCCCTGCAGAAGGAAATTTCTGCCTTCAAAAACAAAACAAACATTGATGCAGAGAGACTAAAGTTGGTAGAGAAACCTATGATACTTTCTTCAATGTTTTCCTCGTCTTGGAATAAGCACATTTCACTTCAAACGGTTTGGATCATGAATATGACTATCTCTCATTTGGGTTCAATCTATTTTCATAACGCCTTCATGTTCCTAAACCCTAAATAAGTGCTCTCTTTTTTCTTTGCATTGGCCATCTCTGGGCTTGTGCAACTCCAACATCAGCATATACATCTACAAATCCATTTTCTCTTGAATATTTGGCAGTAAAGAGAAGCACATACCAATCTAGCTTGGAATTGATATCCACTGAGAATGCAGACTCAATTGGTGTCATAGCCTCCTCCACTGTCTTATTCATCCTCAACACCCATCAACAAACCAATCACGTAAAATGGATTGTCAATGCTGTATGCAGTGTGTTAAAGATGACAATCTCCAATCACAGGTTAAGATGAGGTAATGGTAACTGTAAGAATCTTCTGAACAAAAAGGTCACAAAGCTGCTATTCATTACAAGGAATGAGCTATTCCTGGCTAAAAGCTCATGAAAATCAAAAGCAATGCTGACCTTCAAAGTGAGGTCCAAAGCTCCACTGATGATAGTGGTCTCATCATGGGTCAGATAGCCTCCTGCCTGAATTCAAACACGCCAACATAGCGTTATGCCATCAATAACAAGGAGAGTATGTGCCCAGGTGATTTGCTCCTCTTCTCAGAATGTAAGGAGACCAACCAAAGCAACAAATGGGAATGATCATCCCAACTCAGCTGAATATTGATGGCAGCTCTCACGACTGCTCAGTATCCTAATCTGTGTGGCATCTGTAATTTTCTCTGTGGTTTACACTGTATCATTCTTGACTGCAGCATTTCATGTCCATCTGACACAAAACACAGGTCTATCCCACTGGGCTTCCTTCCCAAGGAAAAATAAAAACCAAAATGGCAAATCACCCACATTGCAGTTCCACAGCCATATACAGCCTATTCACAGCTAATAGCTATGTCCAATATAACTGGAGCACAGAGCATAAGATGTTGCCAAAGATCATACCTCTTTACCATGAATAGAGACAAGGGCCTTCAGCTGTGAGCGCCTGAATAGTGCTGAATCATCATGACCTAGTAAATAATCCAGAATCTGCAACCCATTTCCCATCATTACATACCTGGCCAGAAATCAGTGACCAGAAAAGGCAAAAAATTACAAACTTCCGACTAAGCCTAGAATGTGAGACTAGAATGCTCCAACACAGAGCTCTGTAGAAATGTGATTCTTTGAGAATTTCTCCATTCATATGATGGAAGGCAACCTTTATGAGATATATCCACAGGAAAGGAGATTACCAGTCCCACAGGGTAAGCCACAGGAAAGCAAATCCACATCAGAATTTTCACCAACCACACCATATTAGCACCAACTGCCAGCCCAAACCTTGAGCATATTGCTTGAGGCATCACCTGCAGTGCCAACCAAAGCTAAAGACTGTGATATGAAATTGTAAATGCTACTCACATCTATGACACAAAACAAAGTGTGTGGGCCTTGCAAGATACAAAAAGGGTCATGAAAGATGAACAGAAATGGATAGGTAAGTCACATACTTCACCGAAGGCAAGTACAAATGTGACCGACAAGATTACTGCCACCCACTCATTAAACATCCTGTCTAGAAATATTGGAAGCGCCTGCATCACTTGCACAAACACCAATACAAATTGAAAAACTAAGGACATTGAACACAAATTGCCCATGCACCAACAAAAGTGCATATGTTAATATGTGCAAACATACTAGAAACAGCAGCAGCAACCTCTTAATGCAACATCAAGATTACAAGTATGCAATCAAATACCTCCATAGCAACAGCATTTGAGAGAAGCAATGTGACCAGAAGCTGGTGCTGCTTTTGCACCACTGGAAGAATTGCAGCTGTCCATAAAATCCCAACATCAGCCGAAGTCATTCTTATCAAGAACTCACACAGAGTAGGTCCTTCAAAAGGTTTACACTCTGTGGTGGTGGTAGAAGGGTATCAACTGGAACTGTACATGATTAAGCAGAAAAAACATACATGCACAAACCTGAATCAAACCAATTCTGTCTGTAGCATAGGAGATTGAATTGAAGCACAGAAGATGGAATCAAAAAGCACAGAAGACTGAATTCAGAAACAAACAACCTTGTGAAAGCATATGAAGGAATGGCTTTGTGCATGAAGAGAATCTCTGCTGCTTGTGATCTAAAGATCTTTCTTTACCTGCCTGTCTCTTCTCAGTTGCAGTTCCGCTCCTCTGCAAGACCTCAATGTCCATGAGTCCTAGAGACATGAGGCCAAGAGTGAGACCTGACATAATACCCGCAAAACAGACGAGGAAGACGGATATGCCTCCGTAAGCCCACCACCAGAACGTCCCGAAATTGAGAGGTACATCTCCAACAGATCCTCTCCACCCTGGATGCATGTTGGCAAGCAACATCGTGATGAACATTTTCCCAAAAGAACAAAAAGGGCTCTGAAACTAGGGGTTTCTTCAACCCCTCCCTCTGTTTTCCCTCTCTCTGTGTCCTTCCTCTTCGTCAAGGTTTAGGGTTTTTCCGCTCCCTCTGCAATATGTGTAAGTTACTGGAACCAGCAAACAAACGCTCGGATCTACACCTGTTTGATGAAGGCGCACAAGCTCATTAAACCCTAACTATTTTCTGTGTTCCTACTCTCTCTCTCTCTCTCTCTCTCTCTCTTCGGCAAAACTCCTCTCGAGAAAAGAAATGGCTTTCAGCTTTACTGTTGGAGAAGCAAAAACCCAAAACCTTCCTGCATCCAGAAACAAACAAACCAAAAGTTCCGGTGTCCAGAAACACCCAACCAATTACGGAAGCGAAACTCTGAAGCTACAAAATTCTACAAAGGGAAATGTCACAAGAACCAGCAACAAAAAAACTCCTGGAGCTACAAAATCCACAAGGAGAAACATGGACCAGCAACCAGGAACTCCAGCTGCTCATCCACTAAACCCACAAGAATTCCAAACCCTACCCACCCGTGAGGGTGAATGTGATATTCAAAACAGACCCCTAAAAAATAAAATAAAATAGAATTCTATGGCTCTTTCCACTGTGGTTACGGGACCCACTTGAAGATAACTAAAAGATTGTCAAAGAGGACAGCCCCAACTGGAAGAAGCAAGAAGGTGCAAGTTTAGAAAAGAGTGTCACAGGTGATCTTGAAGCTGCTTCACCGTGACATGACACCGTGGCAAGGTAATCATGAAGCTTTTTCTCCATGACAAGATGATCACGAAGCTCTTCTCTATGACAAGGTGATGATCATGGAGCTTCACCATGGCTCTCAACACTACTGCAAAGGCATGATCATCAACACTTTTCTTCTAAATTGGGAAAGATTTTTATGGACTCAAGAGGAAATGTGTGTGTGTGTGTGTGTGTTTGCAGATCATTTACTCACCT
>Ga0209208_10009279_pt1 | contig 12960 bp, 11 predicted proteins | sample S1TSphfallax_3_FD_187694 | JGI IMG/M metagenome (GOLD analysis project Ga0209208, IMG submission 187694) | Host-associated microbial communities from peat moss isolated from Minnesota, USA - S1T2_Fd - Sphagnum fallax MG (SPAdes) (version 2) | ecosystem: Host-associated > Plants > Peat moss >...
TACATGAATTTTCTTGGTGAATTTTCTAGGTAGAATTGGCCCTACCTGGATCATTCAATTGTACATACTGTTAGTAAGTCCATGAATTTTCGTAATGGAAATTCCCAACTTAATTACCTAGTTCCCCCCTTGTGAGATCTTGCAAAAGAATTCTATTCCCAAAAGTGTGAATGACTGACTATACACCCATAGTTCATGCCCCTGCCAATAGGCTAGGCTAAAAATGGAAAAGAACACAGGTAGGAAAAAAAAAATTATTGCCACCAATGACATGAGCCAGCATGCACCCAGGGTGCTCAGGTTGTTTTTCTTTGGGGGCAGGGAAGGGGTGTTGGATTTTGTTGTTCCAATGGGTTCCAACATGTTCCTCAAATTCCCAATGTGTTCCCCAACATTTTCCCAATAGCTCCTCACTTTATCACATATCCTTTGCCCTAACTTCTACTCTTTTGCAACTTACAAAAGCAACCCAAAGAGGAGATTAAACACATCTATTTTGGGACTTTCCAAAGCTTGATTTAATTATTTTTTGTGATGAACAATCAAAGATGCCCATCACACACCCAAACAAAAAGAACTTCTGGGGTTCTCACAACTGATGATGATGAAACCTTGCCAAACTTTATAGAAAGAAAGCACCCAAGAAAGGGAGAGAAAAGGAAACGAGGGCCAAGGACCAAAGTCCGTGCAAGCAAACAGCCAAACAAAGGCGGGCCACAAGGAGGAAAGGGAACCACTAAGAATTGAACCCTCCACCACCAGTCGACAATAATTAATACGAGTCACGATATACACGCATACGAGTCACCCAATGAATGGGAAAGTTCTGTTGTGATTCCAAGTTTTGAAATACTGGGTTATATAAATATGTTCCATCCATGGTTCCGCCTGCAAGTTGGAGTCCAAAACTGGTCAAAACAGCCATCTGGGGTCATGTTGCTTTCTTCATTGGTACCCTAAATTTAGGAAGGGTGGAGTGCAATGGAATCAAAAACTTTGGAGTACAAGTGGAACCCCAACTATAGGCAGGGCTGATGTGTCTGTGGACCCACTGTAGTCAGCGCTGATGTGTCTGAAAGAACTCTCCCTACAGAACCGATTTCCTGATCTCGTTCAGATGCTATTTTAGGGTTTTCCATAGGTGGAAAGCTGGTCATCTGCTGGTTCCACTTTTGCTTCTGCCAGTGCCACCTATGATATGGATCAGCTGGGGGAACCAATGTTGTGCAATTATTTAAATTTCAAAGAAACACCAGTTTGGGTTTTTTTAATATTTCCAACTCAGAGGATCGCCAGTTTTGGCTCTTTGAAAAAAAAATCAGAATGAAAGATTCACGAATCTTGGTTATTTCCAAAAAAAAACATCTTGAAGAACTTGTGATTTTCATGAAAGAACTGATAAAAACCCAACAATTTTTCTGACCAGTTTTTTTTCTTTTTTTTTTTTTCCAATTTTAAAGAACCATGGTATTACCATACCATAACTGGGTCCTTTAATTTTTTGAGACCCATGACTAACAATCACCCTAACAACCACCAGGGCTCTGTTCCTGTTTCTAATAACTGCCCAACACTGGTGTGAACACTGGAGTGATTTGAAGCACCTGTGGCTACCAGTTGAGCTCTGGAACAGGCATTGGTAGAACCAGTTACCATATGATGGACTGGCATCTCACTTACCAGGCACATTCCATAGTACACAGTGTCTCCTAGAAATGGTCTTTGGGCGCTCTGAGCTTCTTGGATAATCAATTTGATCTTGGTAATTAGTTAACCAAGAAAATGCCATTTAATTAATTACAAATCGGTCCAATATTACTAGATTTCAGTAATTCAGAGTTCATTTGATGTTAATTAGTCATTTCAAGTGAACAAAAAACCTCTCAATCCTGGATTGCAATTCGTTGATATTATAAGGTACTGGTTTACCAGAAATTGATTCTATATAATGATGTACTAATTGTTGATTAAATGAGCAATTTTTCTTCATTTATTCAATAGATGAAATGACCAATGCTGCAAGTCTGGAAAGCTCACTCTAATAATTGTAAGTATAATATGGGTCAACATCACTACGTAAACTAGTAAGTCTTATTCTAGGTTTTAGCACAAGGTATCAATTACCGAGATCAATGGGCATGCACATTTTTGTAGCTGAGGCTGAGGCTAGTGCATCACTGATAATGGCTAACAATTAATTTGTTACTTATGAAGTTATGATTATACAACAACAGAATTGCAGTTGCTTGAAAAAGTTTTCCAATACTTGCCGAATCTTGAAAATCTTGTGAGCATTGATGTGTAAAACTTCAAATATTAATAGACTTAAGTCAAGATTGGAAGTTTGAGAATATTGCAAAATCCCAAGGTGAAAAGTATTGTAAAATTCAAAACAACTATAAGAGTAGAGGGGAAGGCCTCCTCCTTAGGAACTCTCCTAATTTAAGGGTAGTAGCCTTGAGGGTGGTGACCGGAAGGTGTTGGTATGTGTTGGGTTGCAGTCAATATTACTTTATAGACATGCAGATGTGGCCAAAGCACACAAACTTGAGGACACCATATCACAACTGTCTCAATTCAGTACACAAACATGAACCAAAAGTTGAGATGGCAAGCAATTGGAATTGAGTAGTTGCATTTTGAATACATGTTACAAATTATGTGGATTTACTAGAGCAACTGCAAATTGATCAGTCTTGTTTGTGAACGAACCCCATCACACAATAAAGGTTTAAAATACTTAAAGGTCATCCCATGATATCTTAATTATTTTTCATTTTGTTCTTAATTATAATTACACTTCAGATTATGTCATTTGTAATATTCATAACAATTTGTAACACATAAAAAAAAATAAAAATTGCAACTAAACCTTAGATTACACAAGAAAGAAATCAAATGAAATACCTAGCAAATTAATTGGAAGTCTTTAGAGCTTCAAGTTCAAGCCTTGGAAGCTAGTCATATGTTACTAAGTACTATTTAGAGATGTGTTTGGAGCCCACCTAGCCTACTTCTCACATAAGGTTGAAGCTACTTTTCACATTGAGATGTAAACAAATCAAATGGATGGTCCATGTCCTTTCTTAAAGGCATGGCTGAATAAATGCAAATCACTATGTAGCTCACACACAGACACAGCATGACGATGGAGACACTTTAAATACTTGCCTTGGCACCTTATTGTTAGGTACATGCAAAACAAATATTCGCAATTTTGGGTACTTTGAGATGATTGAGGGAAAAAACTAAACATGTCAAAGAATTTAAATATGCCAGGACAAAAATGCTGCCACCACAGCATGACATCAGCAAAAATGGAGCTCCTCACATAACGTGTGATCTCAGTTTGCATAATGGCGATGTAGGCACATTACCAAATACGTATTGCATAACAAGCAATGCCATGAGATGTCATCCATGAGATGAAGATTTTCATCATTGCATGTCATCTCATGGCATGGGCCATCTCACCATCCCATGCGTTAATCACCTAACTTCCAACCATTTCAAACCCTATTTGCATCAATCAAGACCATTGCGAAATGCATCATCTTTGATTCTAAAAACCTTAATGCAACATAACAATCTTCATATTGTACAAGCTTCAAGCAATGATCACCAAGTTTATTGCACGCCAATAATGTTTCATATTGTTGGAGAGTTCAAGTCACATTAGTTCTTCAAGGCAATTGGTGAATTATTTTGACCCACTTAGGGAGAGGCAATGCAATGGGAATGCAAGATCCTTCAAGTTCAAGATTATTGTCTAACTAAGTTTTTTGTTTTTGTTAGAATCCATGGCCATGAGATATTTGTGTAAGTGCTTTCCTATACCGGACAATGTCTTGTTAAGGGCTTGTGGATGGCATGGAATCCTTCAATGAAAAAACCCCCTCAAATTTCCAAATGTTAGTAGAATAGTTGCATTCATGAAAATCACTTTCATTTAAAAAATTATTCACACAAGTATTGAATGCAAGCTTGATTAATTTTTTTGGTCTTATTCTAGTCTACAATGCACTGTTCTTTCTTCAAATAATCCTTAAGTGTGCACATGTGGGGATTGGGTATTAGTATGGAATTGAATGTTAAAAATGTTGCATTCTTTTGTAACAAAAATAAAATAGTTATTCTTGATGAATAGGGGTGGTATTGGTCCTAGTTCAAGAAGCAAAATGTTCACTATCATCATCGCAAAAAGATCACATACACTACCTACAAGCGAGACATATTATTTTAAAGACATGGCCTTAACACTAGTGCTTGGGCTAGCTAACATTAATCCAACCCCCCTATCTTTGATGATATAATACAACGGATGCCTAGAACATTCATGCATGGAAGATTTAGAAATAATACCACATTGGAGCATCCAACAGCTACATTTCATAATGGATTAAGTCCATATTTGAAATTGGTGGAAACTATGAAATTGCCACCTTCCCAAGAGATAGTTTAGGAGAACATTGGTGTGACAACCATGGAGATTGAAGATCCACCTACTACAATTCAAGAAGATCAAGTGCCAAAGGTGGCAATATTGGATGCACCTCTGATAATGGAGGCTAATAGTGAACATGCAAATACAAATGTAGATTATGGAAGTGAGGATTTATTTTTGTTTGGTAAATAAAGAGTTTTGCCATGTGTGCAAACAAACATCATTGCTCATTCTTTGAACAAGGAGTAGTGGAATATTCAGATTTAGGGGAAGAAGGTGGGACATGAATGATGTTCAAGTATTGGAAGTCAAAAGACCAAGGTGTTCAACCCATGCTACTACATGCAAGAACCTAAGGAGGGATTGAGTATTAAGGAAAAAGATAGTAATCAAATCATAAAAATTGGACAAATCTATTACACCGCCCCATGCACAAAATGCCTAGGTTCCCTTCTCAAACATTAGGAAATGACCTAAAATTTAATGTGGATGTTTCATCGCCCACAAGGATGTTTCCCCGCCCACAAGTGAAAGTGAACAAAAATTCGTCCTACAAACATTTTAGTATTAGATAGCCAGGAACCAATTATAGTTGGGAGCTTTGGAACCCAACAAGAAAATGATTTTGATTCATTGGCACAAATGCAATCCCAAACATTGTCCAAACAAATAGGAGTTTCTAGAAATGATGGGAGTGGGAAAGGAAATGTATCACAAGTGTTTTCACAAGTCATCATATTAGCACTACTCAAGCTCCCATAGCCAAGTTGGAATTCAAACCCAATTATTCAATGCATGTTACTAGTGGTTGTAAAAAAGAGAATAATTAGTAAATAGAAACATTTATATTGGAATCAAAGAAGCAGTTACTTGCAAAAAAATGTGTTAACAAATTCAAAACAATGCATGTTCAACATGATACTATAATTGCATTATTTATAAATTTTGTTAATGATTTGAATAATGTTCAATTTAGTTTTTTAAAATTGGATCAACATTTACATCCAATTGCAAATCAATGGTTAATGATGACAATTGGATTGTTGATGGTAGACTACACTCAAATTTGGGATAAGATGTTGGATTTTTCACCTCAGATACCCTAGCACAGTGGTGGCTTAAGGCATTGTTGGAATGAATAGGAACTTGAGGAGCAATGCCACACCTAATCTCCCTAATATATGCGGGGAATTCACCCAAATGGTCATGGTGACCAAGGTTTTTGAGCATGTCATTCTTTGTTTGAAACCTTAATCTAAGTGTATCCCATGGGCATTCAGATGCCACATGTATAAGGCCCAATGGTGAAATCATATATTATATGGATATGCAATTATTTGATTGAAAAATGAAGTGAATAGGCTAGCCACAAATTTTTGCAAAGAAAATTAAAATCAAACATGTTGAAGGATGGATTAAAGTTGAACATTTTTTTGCTAATGTTTGTATCAAATTTTATTAGCTAATGCAATATACTTTTGAACTTTATAACCACAAATTTTTATGTGTTTGGATCAATAGAGGAAATTGCATTGTCTTATAATGCATGGGTTCCATATTGGCTGGGTTGCAAACTCCATGACCAAGTTAATAAACTTTTGACATTCGATGTTGGTTTTGGAGAATTTTGGTTTGTCTCCACATCATTCACAAAAATGGGAAATATAACTAGTCTCAATTGGTTGAATTTTTTTTTAGATCTTTATGCCTTTTTAAAACCTTTATTTTTATTTTTATCATTATTTATGAACTTGCTTAAAATGTGGTTATTTGTTAAATTTTTCTTTAGAGAAAATTGAAGATGGAATATTATGAAATGTGGTTATTTGTTAAATTTTTCTTTAGAGAAAATTGAAGATGGAATATTATGGGTGGCCATATGTGTTAAGTGCCATCTAGAAGTCCTTTTAAATATGCACGGTTTTAATATAACCTTGATGACAAGATCAAACTAACGAAAATTTCATTGAACATGCAGGTAAAAGGCTATTAATATATCCATAAAGGGGAGAAATTCAACTTTTTCCATTAGTTGCAAGTAGTGAACTCAATCAAAAGACCATATATGAAAGTAACCAAATTGCAAAACACCTTATTCAAAACAATCAAGACCACCAAGAAATAAAGGCATTTACATTGAAGCCCTATGTGAGATTGGCATTATTGAGGGAACACACATAAGTGTGAATTTTTGTTCAAAATTATAAGATCAACCAAGACTTGGTTTGATTTCAAAAGCATGTGATAATGTCACACACCCCATGTTTTTGTTTTATAGAGGATTAGACAAAGCATTTAGCCCTTGAACATGTGGGAAGACTATTTGATATTGTTGCATAGAACATGTGTTTTGTGTACTCCACAAAACAAGCTAAAGTGAAGCCATCTTCAAACAAACCTAACAAGGGCATTATACATGGAGTTTTAAGCTTCACATATATAATGGATGAAGTTATTGGTAATTGAAAGTTCCAAGTATGTGAGGAAAAAGTTTATCTTCAAACCAATGAGTCAATTTTCAAAGCAAAGATTGACAAAATGGTTTTTTGTTGGCTAACAATGAGAAAAGAATGATCGATGGTGGGTTGAAGACTATAGTAACCATGGCAAGAGCAAAAGAAATTAAACACAACATTGAAATGTGCCCACCATCAAAGCTTGGTCCATTCTATGAGTTTATATCACTCTCCCAAATTTAACATGCCCTCTTCAATGTCAATACTTCTTTACTTAATTTCATAGTTTCTTTGGCCTCCATGATATATTTATTTGACATTGTTTAATGTGTCAAACATTTCAATGTACAATACTTGGGAAGCTTGATGATGACCCAATTTATGTAATATAGTTTTCATTTTGATGTTGTTAATAATTGGTTGGTAGTTTTGTGTCATTCACCAAAACATGAATGTGATTTCTTGGTGATTGATGTGAGTTTCACCTTAATTTCTAGGGTGTATGTTGGTTTCTTTGCTAGAAAAATAGGAATCATTTGGGAATATGTCCCGTAAATTCAACTAGCACAATTGTTGTGGATCATTTTTGACATCTATAATGGTTTTATAAGTGAAACTTTGTAATGGGAAGTTGGTGACAAGTCAATTCATTCAAGCTTGTGAATGTTACCAAGTCTCTAAAATTTGATAAATGTTGGATGGATGTAGGTTATTATTTATCAAGGAAAAATTGTAATATATCATTAGGCAAAAACTTGGATCTCAACACCTTATAAATACTCTGAAAAGTTATGGTGATCTAGCAATGTTTTATTACCATGTGCAATGCAATGAATTAACCTTCAAGTAAGTACCCAAAATCATTTGTCTTGATTTATAATGTTTTAATGGGAAAGTGGTCGTCCATAGGATGTTTGATTTGAGATGAATGGTTGAACAACATTTAAGTATAGGGTAAAAACACAATCCAAAGAGCCACTCAAGTGAGTGAACACTCTTTAAAACTACATTTTTGTATGTTTGAAAGATCACAAGAAAAACATAATAGTTTGGATTGTCATATTTTTTGGAATATTTTCCATTAATTGCAAATTTTACATGCTCAAAGTTTGACACAAATAAAAAATGTTTTTGCATATTCAAAGCATTCAAACCTTGAGAGGGGATTTTATTTTTATTTTTATTTTATTTTTTGCAAACGTCCTTTTTTCTACTAAATGTGCACCATTCCTTTTTAAAATTGGAAAGGATTTTAACATTGATGATTAGGAGCACAAAAGGACTTGAACTAGAATGAATTTTTAAAATTGATTTCAACACATTTGGTTTTTAAATGCTTTTGACCTTGAAAATTATGAATTTTGAAAATGTGTTAAAAGTTGTTCATGTATGTGTGATAGAGGGCATGAATGCATAATATACATGATATATAATCAATTTGTAGTCAAAATGTATTTATATCTAAATCGTATGTTAAAAGGGGTACCTGAAAAATAGATTTTAAAGTTTTAAACCAACACAAAATTAACACATGTCATGTGCAATTCTTGGAAAAAAACTTTTACTTTGGCACCCTTGGCTCCTTTGACAATGTTTTCACCTTATAGCCCAAAACTTGTAATGTGAAGCTCAAAGTGCCACCCCAATTCACAATGGCATTAACCAACACAAACAAAAGGGGAATCTTGACAAACAACATTAATATCACCCTTACCAAAATGTAATTTTTAAAATGCTAATGTCACTAAAGCTTGTGCCATTCAAAATCACTAGGATTTATGTCACTCAACTTATATCATTACTACAAAATGTGGGTGCAATTCACTAATCCATGTTCACTAGACCAATGAATTCACTACTTCTTCACTAGTCCCCATTCATTATAAATTTGGGTTATTTTATGTTGCTTCTTATCTGAATTTATTAGCCTCCTCATTATTTGTAACAATTCTTTATTTAGGAACTAGTGAATTCACTCAAAATCTAGTGAAATCACTTGACGTACAAGGACACCTTTTGTTGTAGTGTATCAATAGGACCTAGGTCTATCTCACTTAAAATTTTATGTATTAGTTTCACATAATATGGAAGGGATGTATATTAAACGTTAAAGCACATTTGGTGGAAAGGGTGTAAACATTATATGGTCCAAACACTTGATAAAAGATTTCAACTTTTAGATGGTGTTATTTTGATGTCAATGCATAAAAGCTACTCATGTGAAAGAAAGAGGCTAACACAAATGGAAGTGGTTTTGCAACTAATAATTTGATGGTTGGAACATGATTCACTCAATGCCTTGATGACATGAAACAAAAAATTTAATTATAGAACATGAAGTTCCATTACCATATGTGCAAGGCACAAAATTAAGGTTTTTTTGTTAACCACAAGGAATTGGCTCATAGATCATGTTGACCTACATGACATTAACATGGATGCCACTAAGGCATGTGTCAATATCATGGATGCTAGTAGGACCTATTCCAATAGGGCTTGTGTAACTAGGACTTATGCCACTAGAGCTTGTGTCACTAGGGTTTATGCCACTAAGGCTTATGTTATTAGGACTTATGTCATTAAAGTGTGTGTCACAAAGGCTTATGCAACTATGGCTTGTGTCAATAAGGCTTTGCAACTAGGGCTTGTGTCAATAGGGCTTATGCCACTAAGGCTTGTGTCACTAAGGCTTATGCCACTAAAGCTTGTGTCATAAGGGTTTATGCCATTAGGGCCAATATCACTAATGTTTATGTCACTAAAGCTTTTGTTAGACAACTCATGAAATTCAATATCAATAGGTCATGTGTCATGAACAACCAATAATGAGTTTTATCACTAGGACCCATGTCTATATATATTAAGTGAAAGTCTATGCATATATGATGGTCTCACACAATTTGAAAAGGATATTTTAACAAGCACGAAACAATAGTTGGTATTGCATTTGAAGATAAAGGTTCACCATGTTACAATCCATTCAATCTCAGAACATAACACCTTATGGATTTTTTGACCAGTCAAATAAACGAATATTGTCATTTTCAATTACAATTGTAAATACTTGGTCACAAAAATCACTACGCAATTCCAAAGGTCATTGAGATGTCATGTGATGTCATAGTTTTACGACTATAGTTAATATGACAACTAGTGAGTTTTTTTGGATAAATATATTATTATTTTTTAAATTGTGATGATATGTTTTAAATAAATTAAAATTATTTAATTAGAAATACCCTAAATTTTGTGACTAGAATAATAACTTCCAATCTCACAACATGATGATCTTGCATTCCATATGGTAATAAAATACTTGATTATTAGTCAACATGATGACTCTTACACTACTTTGGATAAAATGAGGCATTTATTGGTTAGTTGCATTATGAAAAATTATGTCTATCAAAACCACACTACCTTGCAATTAAAACTACAAAAAACTCACATATAATTATTGTGAAACTATCTTTTGGGTGTTACAATTAGTATGCAACTATCCCCTTAGAAATATGGTATATTAATAAATAAATTGTCATGTTAGAAAATTAGTTAGTTGTATTATAGTTGCAAGTGAGTTGAAAATGGGTCGTCTATACAATAATTTATACACATCGTACATATATATGTAGTTAACCATGTTTGAATTTTTCAAGAGTTACATTGTAATTGCATGTGGCTACCACTTTAAAACTATTGTAATTGTGCCACTAAAGCAACAATTATGTTGCAACTAGGTACAATGTACATACATGCAATCATGCCATGTGTCCACATTTCTATTGCCCATTACGGAATACATTTGCAATTAGTTTTCAAATATGATTCCCATTGATACAATTAATATAACCACTAGTGTGCCACTACTAAAATATTACTATTCAACAATGTTATGATTACAATATAACTATTTAAAATTTAATGAAAATACATATTCATCAGTTATTTATATCTTCATCATATGTGTTTCATTTTGAGCAATTTAAAATGTTATGGGAGTGCTACCTCAAGTTTTAGAAATCATCTTTGAAATGTAAAGGAAAATGAGTAATGAAAAAAATAACTAGAAGAAAAATAAACTTTCCAACTTACAAAACACATTTTTTTCCTTATTTTTCTTTTTGGACCCCTCCTACTTTCAAACCTCATAACTTTCTTTATTTTATTCATTTTTAAAAAAAATAAATGCTATATTGGAACACCACTTAAAGTTTTACAAATCATCTTGGAACTTTAATAATAATAGGACACCATACAAGAATTTTTTTAAATGTTCAAGAACTAGCCTTTGTAACATTTGGTGGTTTGTTTTTTTGAGTTTTTGACCCCTCTACTTGGGGGGGGGCCATAACTTTCTAAATTTCATTATGTTTTTGACGATTTTTAATGGCCTAAAAGCGCCAATAGTAAGGGTTCAAGTTTTGTTTGGACACTAAAAACAATGGAGCCCTCCCCTTGGATTTTTCCTACCTTAAACATTTAAGTGTTATAGTTGCAACTCCATACAAGAATTTTTTTAAATGTTCAAGAACTGGCCTTTGTAACATTTGGTGGTTTGTTTTTTTGAGTTTTTGACCCCTCTACTTTGGGGGGGCCATAACTTTCTAAATTTCATTATGTTTTTGACGATTTTTAATGGCCTAAAAGCGCCAATAGTAAGGGTTCAAGTTTTGTTTGGACACTAAAAACAATGAAACCCTCCCCTTGGATTTTTCCTACCCTAAACATTTAAGTGTTATAGTTGCAACTCAATTACAACTTAATTTGCAACTAAGGAACAACTACAAGATTTAACCCATATGTTTTGTCTTCAAATCCCATGTTACAAACTATATAAAAAAGGTTTATTTTCTCATATTCTCACAATAAAATACAAAATTTTGGGTTGAGCTCAAAAAAGCTTAACCTAAAGGTAAAACATAAAATTAAAATAAAATGCATGGCTATTCTTTAACTCTTTTAATCTTGTGCTTTCCTACCTACTTACCTACCTATGAAAGTAAATAGGTCTTATTTTTCTACCTACCTATGTAGGTTGGTCCTAGGTATATACGTAGGTATTTATGTCTTAAAACCTACCAACCTACCTACCTATGGTTATGTACGACCTAGGTTTTTTGCCAAGTCAACTTAGGTAACCTCATTACAAGATATTTTATCCAATTTGTAACCACCTCAAGTTTGTGCGACTAAATGTGACTATGATATTAATTATTATGTACTAGGGCTACTTAGTAGGTAACCCTTTAAATATTCAAATAGGTTGTACTTTCCTATTATATTATTTAAATATATACCCAATGGCTATCTAAATAGGTTTAACCATGTTTAGCATAACTTAGTTTACATCTAACCTAAATTAGTTTCATTTTAGATAGGCCTAGCCTAAATTAACTTAATAAAGCTTAGGTTTAGCTTAAATTAACCTAGCTTAGTTTAGGTGTAATGTACAAATTAACCTAATATAACTTAAAGGTTTAACCTAATTGAGACACAATTTAGGTCTAACCTATATTAACCTAGTTCAATTTAGGTCCAACCTAGTTTTGTCTAGGCTTGGCTTAGAGCCTAAGTAATTTTAGGAATTAAATTAAGTTAATTTATTTTTTAGCCAAGGAGGTTTAGGTCTAAGCTAGGTTGGTAGGTGGTAGTTAGGTTGACCTAGGTCAACTTAAGGTGGCCAAGTTTAATTCAAGGCTAAATTTTTTCAGCTTTATAACTTTGTATTAAGTGTATTTAGTATAAAAAAATGTGGTAACACAATGGACGAGGACTTGAACCCCAAAATGAAAGTGAGGGGTTCAAATTTTCATTCTTACAACCTATGATACCTAGGCCACTTGGCTTGGGTTAAATAACCTAGTCTAGGTTTCTTGGGCTAGGGATCTAAGGTTTATTTTTAATATAAACCACTTAACATAAGTTAGATAACTTAGGTTGTTTATCATAATAATTAACCTAGCTAGGTTAAGGTAGGTTGATTTTTGGTTAAGCAAGCTAAATTAGGTTGCTTTGCCTAGCTAGGTTAAGTTAGGTTAACTTTTGACTATGTTAATTACA
>Ga0209208_10009280_pt1 | contig 12958 bp, 5 predicted proteins | sample S1TSphfallax_3_FD_187694 | JGI IMG/M metagenome (GOLD analysis project Ga0209208, IMG submission 187694) | Host-associated microbial communities from peat moss isolated from Minnesota, USA - S1T2_Fd - Sphagnum fallax MG (SPAdes) (version 2) | ecosystem: Host-associated > Plants > Peat moss >...
CTGCATAGTTCATTCCTATTTATGTTATTGAACTTCACCACAACACCAATGTTTGTATTCACTAAGCCAAGCTCTTTTGTTTTCCTCATACAACAAAATCACTCTTCATACATATGCATGTTCCTTCTCTCTTTGGTTTCCTTGGCTTCCTTTCACTCTTTAGACACATGCAAGTTCCTTGCGGTTTCAAACCTTACATAGTTGGGTGTGAGTACATATTTGTCCCAACATTGTTTTCATGACTTTTGTTGAGTATTATGAGTAGCTTTACATGAACTTAGTGATAGGTATTGACGTCAAGATATTTTGTTTCATTGTTTTTTTTAACTTGATTGAATTGCCTGAATCTTAGTGAAAATTAAAGTGTGAGTAAATCACGAGGCATTGTGCATAGGAACTAACTTTGAATAAGGAAAGCATGGGTAGATTGCCAAAGATGGGTGGACCAATGATAGGCAAAGAATATTGCCTAACATGTACAACTCGATACAAGATTAAACATTCCGGAAAGAAGGTTGCATTGGAGATTAAATGGGACATATGTGATGAGAACAAGGTTGTGGTTTTTCAAGCAATAAAAGAAAAGCCAAATGCTAATGCTCCAAATTCGTCATGGTTTTTCAAGTATGAAACTCGAATGCAAAAATGATTTTGAACCATAACATTTGGTGTCAAGGTTTGTGTGGTTGTGGGGTAGCACACCATATGGATACCCCATCCAAAATATAATATTCAATATCTTTAATTTGAAAACAAGTTTTGGCACTTCATGATTTCCCTTGTAAGTTAACACCACGACCAAGTAGAACCTAAGTTTTGAAAGGGAAGAGTATATGTAACTATACCTATCAAATGTAATATACATATACCCATAAACTTTCAATCGTTGTTGCCTTTGGATATATATTTTTTATATTTGTTGTGTTTTTTTCAAATGTTGTTCATTTGACAATAGAATATAATGTTGTATTGGTATGAATAATATAATAGGGAAATAAATGGGAGGTGTTTGATGGAGAAAGTAGTAACATCATTTGTGTCATCAAGGAGGACAAGGGCAATCTTAAAGTGTTTCGCAATTCTAATTTGAAAAAAATAGATCCAAATTACAAAACTCATTTGCACAAAAACCTTGGTCCTTTGTCACCATGGGATCTTGTCATTCTTCATGGAACAACACCCCTAGTTGAGGTACATCTAAAACCTTGACCTATTTTTTGAATGCATTCAAGTTGTTAATTTCTTGCTATGCACAAGAAGAAATAAAAATTATCAAATCAAATTAAACTTGTTGGAGGGACATTTGCAAAAAACTTTTTTTTAAAGAAACATGTTGTAATATTGCATAGGATATGCATGCATAAATATTGATCATAATTTTCATAATTGTTTTCAAGAGGTCTTGTGAACTTTGAGCCTTTTTATTACTAATAAAAAAATTCCAACAAATAGTAACAAATAATGAATTCAAAAATATATCATGAATTCTTTTGAAACTTATATTGAAATGTTCACATCTTTTGAAATTTCTGTGCACATATTGGCATTCACAAAATCCATAGCTTTGATACAAACATGAAAATGAAAAGTCTAACACTTGATTGATAATTGGGAGTGGGGCATTATGTTGGTCTTTGTTAGGTATTGAAAAATGATAGCTAATTTCATCTCAAGGAATACATTGTGGCAATGAACGAAGGAATCAATGTGGTCTTTGTCACCTTCCTTATTTTGATGATGGATGATATGGAATCAATGTTTTCAACCATCGATGCTACATCAATGTCATTTTTCAATTACAACTATCAATCAGCATGGCCATTTAGGCAAATTTTGAATTTCTAGTTGACAATGTGTATAGATAACGCTATGTATGATTACTTCCCAATTGTTACTAATATGTGCATAATTAATATATTATGTTTCATTTTTTGTATGATAATTGTCAATATTTTATGAATATTTTGGATCTTATTCAAATATTTTTGGCATGTTAATATTATTTGAAATGCAAATACATTACTCAAAAAGTAGGCAAATCATATGATTTGTCCAATAAGATTAATAATAGTTTAATCTCTTGATTGTTAGACTCTTTAGTATTAGAATGGGAAATTTGATCAAGCCAACAACATTAATTTAAAATACCTTATATACATAATGATATTACAAAAATTGGAAGATGTCAGGAGATGGAAAATTTTATTATTGAATCACATTTTAAAATTTTTGCTAATTTTATGCGGAATAAGTAGAACTAGGTGGCTTTTCTTATGGGTGAACTCGATGACTTGAGTTGTTCTATTGGTTTCAACCATCACCTACATGTCATGTTTGATCAATAATATTTTTTCAGATTAATGATAAATTTGTATGCTTATGTTTCATTGATGTTGACACATAGTGCATGATGAGTGTTAATGGAGCCCACCTTAGTCGATAAACCAATGTGTTGACACCACATTTATATTGAACATTTTTGAAGGTTGGTTCTCATTGTAATAAGGTTAAAGGTTAAATGTGAAGTATCACGGCAACCATTTTGGCATAAAGGATTTTTTTTTCAAACCAAGAAAGGAAATCCTAATGTTTTTTTATTGAATGTTGTGATGCGGTTGAAGCGGTAATCAACCATGTGGATTTAATGAAAGTTGTGATCATTTATAAGAATATTTAGGCAAATTTGGCTATAAAACATATATGAAAATACATTTCCAATACATGTTTGTGCTTACTTATTAGAACCAAATGTAAAAAATTGGTGATATTTATTATTTCCTTTTTTTTAACATGTAGTTAACCCCCCAAAAATCATTTTTTTCCCAATTGGTTTCACCAATAAACAAATAGAGGCTAAAAAAGATCATAATATAAAAAAACCCCAATCACAACCAATCTTGGGTGGTTATCAAAAATGGAAATTGATAAGTGCAATTTTGAACTTAGATATAAAAGGTGGTTCTTAAAAATTAAAAATTTGGTTTCAAGTTATAATTTCTTACAACTTTATCAAATATTTAATAATCAATTATGCAATATGTAACCATGGTTCTTTAAAAATCTAAGAAATGATCAAATACCCTTTTAAAAAATTTGGTTCTATTTTGTTAATTCATGAATCTTCTTAGTTGTTTGAAGCTTTTGGAAAAAACAATACCAAACATTCTTGGTTTCAGTCTTTTGGAAAACTAGAACTAGAGGCTTTTTTATTTTGAAATTGTTTAACAACCCAAAACCAAAGGTTATTTCGTTATAAAGATAACAACCCAACATTGATCACAACCCATAGCCCCAAGAGCTTCAAGCATATATTACATGCATAATCATTTTTGAAAATAACAACTATATCGTAAAAGCAACCTCATTATCCACAATTAGTTGATTCAATGTCATATTTAAAAATGTTGTTTGTCACTCATTACTAATGGTATCCACATCTTGCACAAAATACCTTGTTGGAAAGTATTTATTATAAGTTAATTATTTATTTATTGCTCCAATGCAACAATGATTTCATCCAAAGGTGACTTTGATGCATACTTTTAGAAAATAGTTTTTCATCCTTTTGCCTCAATGTTTAATCCAAGGGCATGGAGCTCTACACAAAGAAGGAATGCACACAACCCAAATGAAGCTTTATGTATATCTAGATTGAATTAACCACATGCTAGTGACCAAAAAACATTGGAAAAAAATTGTGGTTAAATTCACAATCAAAATTTCCCCATACATATGTGCACATGTTCTAATAATTTTCCATGGTCCTACCAAAATACACAATGCAAGTTCATTGATTAAAAATCATGCCTAGTGGATGAAGTTTTTACTTGTGTTGTGCAATTCTTTTGGCAAAATCAAACAAAAAGACCTTTAATTTCATTTTTTTGAAAATTTTCAATAGAAAATTGTTTTAAAGTTCATTTTTTGTGTGAAAAAACTCAAAAATGAAAACTTCAATTTTATTTTTCTTGAAAAAAAATTAAACACACAAAACCTCTAGTTTCAATTTTTAAGAGAATTAATAATCAAAAGAACATCCAATCCAATTCCATGTTATTGAAAATTTTCAAAGAGTTAAGAATTTCCATCAAAAGAACTAGCAAAGAAATGATGGTTTGATGTAGGTTTCTTGACCTATTTATTTGTTATTCTAAAACCCTAGTGGATGCCACAACTTGTTTCATGACTTTTAGAATCATTAGTCAAGGGTTAGAACCATGTTTTTGATTTTTTTAAGAATTGATGATAGAGGTCCATTTACCCTACCCTTACCCACTAGTTTTTCTTTTTATACCCAACATTAGTTTATAGTTCATACCATGAATGAAACATCACCTTGAGCCATTGAAAAAAAGTATAAAAGGAATTACAAATAAATGAAGCATCATTCCTCTTTATGTTTAAATGCAAAAGTCTTGGCTCCATCTTGTTGTCGACAATCATCATTTATTCAACATCGAAAAAACTAAAATTAAAAATGACTAATTGAAAAATGGATATAAGTAAAATTATAGATATTTCAAATTTCATGAAATCAATAATTAACCATTAAGAATGGAAAATAGGAAAACCAAGCTTGGAAAAAAAATAAAACAACACAAAAAATAGATTGGTGAATGGAGATTTTGTTTAAATGTATGGTTATGGTGTCATGATAGGGCTCAATGAACCAAGGATCATTTTTTCTATCCTTATGCTAACCAAGGTGGTCGGTAGTTGATTTTATTTTTTTCCTTTCTTAGCCCTAATTTCAATTTTTGTTTTGGGAACTTTTTTTCTCTCCGCCCCCTACTAAAATAAAATAGTTGAGTATTTTTTTGGGAAAATTTTAAATGGTTTAGTTTAAGACCTTCCCCCCACCCACCTACTCTCACCTACCTATCCCACTCACCCCTACCTACCTACTCACCTATACATTTAAATTTTAAATAGATTTTCTCCCACCTACTTACTCTCCTGTATATTTAAAATATGATGCTCTCATCCCCACTTACCTACCCCCTGCCCATCTATTTACCTACATGCCCTTCCACCTTCCTACTTACTAGCCTTTTAGGTAGGTACTTGCCAAGCCCCACCTACTTGGTTGCACCTACCTACATGATTGTCACCCCAATAGACCCTACAATTGCCAAAAATGATGAAAAAATAAATAAAATGAAGATATTCCATAGAGCTTGGACTTAGTTGTTCAAGCAATATTTAAAAGCATGATTAAAATAATTGTCATCACTCATACAAAGGTATTATAGGTATGCATTGGCTTGAAAAATTATGTTTTAGGATGTTTTGAAGGTATTGCACAAAGTTATAAAAATTTAGATCGTGTGAAATATCCCCATTAGTGTATTGCATTAATTTGTCAAAGGATGTTTTTGATTATGATGGAGTTGCAAATCTAACATAGATGTCCAAGGAATATGGAATTTCACCTCTATTTTAATGTATTTAATGCATGTTGTACTAAGTTTAATTAAACCGATAGGTTTAGATTTAGCAATTTGATTTGCTTATTTTATTGATGTATTTTAAACAATGTGGATTAAATTTATAAATATTGTGTTCATATAATTATTTATGTTGTTTAACACTATAGTCAACATGATGAAGGTATTACTTGCACACCAAACCCTTGGGTTGGAAATGTAATCAATGTCAACATGATAAGGGTATGGCACAAAATTATTAAACTTTGGGTGAATAACAATGAAGGTATTGCATGTACTAGACCCTTGGTATTGAAATGAAAATAATGTTCAACATGATGAGAGTATTGCACACAATGATGAAGGTTGGGAGGATTAAAATGAAAATATTTCCTACACACCAATGGCTAAAAACATAGGTGTATGAAGGTAATTTTAATAAAAAATTAAAGTTAAAATCCCAAACAACTAAGGTATTGCACCAAAAAAAATTGGAAAAAAACCCCACCAACCCTATTGCGAAGAGGGGTGAAATCATGGTTAAAGGAGCCAGGGGTGCCAAGATAAAAGTCTTTTTCCAAAGATTGCACATGCCATGTGTTATTTATGTGTTGCTTCATAATTAGTTTTTTTGTATTTTAGATACCTTGTTTAACACTACATTTTAGATATAAATACATATTCACTAAAAATTTATTTTATATCATGTATATTATGCATTCATGTCCTCTATAACATATATATGAATAACTTTTGTTAAAATCATATTTTCAAAATCCATAATTTTCAGGGTCAAAAACATTTTTGACCAAATGTGAAATGGGTTATAAAAAAAAATTCATTCATTCAAATTTTTTTGCCTTTCTAATCATCAATGTTGAAATCCTTTTCAATTTTCAAAAAGAATGGTGCACATTTGCTAAAAAGGATGTTTGAAAAAAACAAGGATTATCCACTCTTGAAATTTGAATGCTTTGAACATGCAAAAACATTTTTGATCTGTGGTAATCTTTGAGCATGTAAACTTTGCAATTAATGAAAAATATTTCAAAAACAATTATGAAAAACCAAATTATTATGCTTCCTTTGTGATTTTCAAACATACAAAAATATAATTTTAAAGAGTGTCCACTCATTTGGGTGGCTCCTTTTATTGTGAATTTATCTAGAGGGGAAAGTTCAAAAAGGAAATAGTTGAATTGATCACCTTGGGGAGGAACAAATAGTACAACTAATTACAATTGTTCATCTATAATGTTCGGATTGGAACAATTTTTTTCATGAACTAGTATTTGATTCAACTTGATCCTTTAACATAGATGCCATTGGTTCATTTGTTGCACCATGCACTAATCCATCAACTATCACCAAAACTATCCCATCCATAGTTGGTGGAGGTTGAATTTTTTCCAACCTTATGTGAGGTGCCATTATAATCAATTTATTTAGTTGTGTTTGCCCCATACATGCTTCTTAAAACCTAAAATCATACATGCATGTTTACTATCTTAGGGCAATAATAAAATTTTATAACATGAAAGGCAAGAACAATACAAACAAATTAATCAATTAAAAATTAATTTCATTATATTTTTGTTATTAAATCTTCATCAAAGCCTTATTGGAGTTTTAAAAATAACATCAAATTGATTAAAAACATTTATATCTCAGAAATAAATTTTAAATTAAAATTTTAAATTATTTAAAAATTGATATGCTTTATTTTAATCAATTCTTGCATAATCTTGCAAATATTTTTAAATAAAATTTAAAAGAATTAAAGTTAATTATTTGTATGTTTGTCAAACAAATTTCATTTAAAAAATTAGTCATCTGATTTTTTAAAAATTTTCATAGTAATATATATCTCATATATGTGATAACTAAAAAAAAATGATATAAAGGCATGCTTAAATAAGTTACCCAACATTCATACTTTGAGAAGAAGCCCAATAAGTAGATGGGTAGACTTCAAAATAACCCATCAATTAGATGGGTGCACCCAAAATCTACACATGCTCATCCATTAGCTTAGGGCAATAATAAAATTGAGATTGACATAAATAATGATGGATTATTGGTATCCATATGGGAACATATGAGGGAAATAAGAAGGGGGGAGGATGAAGGGATATTATTAAATTGATAAATCTTCATCTCCTTTATCATTATTCGTATTTGTTTTTGACATTTTCAAAACAAGTTTAAATCAATATTTAATGATTCAATAGCAATCATAGTACATTCCATAAATCCAAAGCTTTTTCCTTGGCCACGTGGTTCTAGTTTCCAAGATACCAATATATATTTACTACTTTGTATGATCAAAAGGAAAACAATAATATAATTATTTTGAACATATTGTAGGTGGGGTAGGATATTCTTGACTTCCATTGTGTAAAATCTCAACTTGGTATGTTGGTGTACCTACTCACTTCCTTGACTCCATATTTTTAAATTATTTAATAGATACCTATTTAAAAATGTTATTATTTTCATTTATCTGGTGGTCACCCACAATTGTTCTATGTAAAGCCTCTTCCTTTAAATAGATGAAGAACTTTGTGATCTCCATTGGGGATGTCAAAAATTATATCCATAAAAAACAAGCAAAATTAGAGTCAAGAATGGTAAGGTGTTGAATGGTTGGAAAAATGGTTTCACATATAACATGATATGGAACTACCACTCCATTATAAGATTAGTATATATTTTAGAATGTGGCATATTTCCCTTAAAAAATATATTAAAACATTTTCATTGATCAATTTGTGTATTTTTGAATGATGTATTTTTAATGCTTTCATTGGATTTGTTGAAGACTTTAAACAAGAGTTAAATTCAACCTTTTTTTTAATGTTGTGGATAGATTTGTCCTCAAGTCCACTTACAAGTAACATTTTTGAACTTATAATAGGATTTGGTAATTGAATAGGATGTAATGGTCTTTTGCATATATTTTGAGCAAGGGTTTTTTTACCCCAATTTTGTGATGTAGTCACATCGATAATCATTCATAAAATAAATTAGCCAAATTTGGCTATAGGTAAAAAAGAAAGTAGAAAAGTTGAAGAATCTTGATAAGTTGTGGTGACATGCTAGAACCTATTCTCTAAATATGACAATTTTAGAAAACAAAATCCTCAAAATTTGGTGGCCTTGGCATATATTTTGCCAAAAAACACCCTGTGAACCTTGTCACATTAGAATTTTTTTACATTGCACTACAAACTTTGCTAAAGTAAATAAATAAAAATTGTAAGTGTTTACACTTAACTAATTATTCCATCACTTTGATTGTTCATTTGATCGGATCACCATATTTTCAAATTTTGATTCCTTTCTCTAAATTGAAGGGAATGCTTAAATATTTCGTAGGCATTTGGAGTTAATCTAAATCAAAGGAACCTCTAGGTAAGGTAAAAACAATGAAGTATTTTTAAATAGTCAATATTGCCCATGAAAAAAAAATTGGGATTCATTTTTATTTATATTTTGCTCACATGTTGGAGTTATCTCTTGATTTAGAAATGTGCGTTGAAGTCATAATGAAGGACAATTTAACATAATTTTCAATGATATATATTTTTAAGCCTTTTTCACATTACATTCTATATAGAAACATTCCAAAAAGTTTATTAACACTAGATGCAATGTCTATTTAAAAGTTTTATTAGTGCACAACATTAATTTTATGAGCTTGAGCTTGCATCCATATTTCATCTATTGCACTTCATTTAGCATAACATTCAATTCAATTTATATTGTGTTTATGCTTTTTTTGAAATTGAAAATAAATTTCAATTAATAAGGTGATTTAAATTATATTCCATACTCAAGGATAAATACCATAATATAAAAGAATTAGAAATTCTTATTGGAGGGTGATTAATTTTGAGGTATTGAAAGTATGCACAATTCTTCTTTGGAGACCTTTAAATTTTGGTATATATTAATAACATCTTACAAAATATTTCAGTCATAATGAATTAGACTCATTACCATTAGCTGGAAGTTGATCATGAATATTGACCTATATTATTGACATAAAGTTATGAAGTTCATTTGTGTAATTATAAATTGACATGTATGATAATTATTTGAATTTGCACAAGTCAATCATTAACAATTTTTTACGCAAAAAGCTTTCAAACTATTCATTACATTCTATCACAAATGTGTGAACAAGCTTACACTTGCAAGCTTGATTGAATCTAGGTCTTTGATAACATTGGCATTTGTTACATTTGAAAAGTATATGTGAATATGAATACAATAATCGATGTTTATTATTGTGTTGGCATAACAATATTCACAACTACACATAAATCAACAATTATGATATAACTTGAATATCATGCACATGTATTTAATATCAATAGAAGAAGTTATTAGCAATTATAAGCAAATAGATACATATTAAAAAAATTATTTGCATAAAACTTGTTGATGATTGGGTGTAATTATAAAGTTGTAACATGATCGTGGAATGACAAAGCAAAAACATAATGTGTGATAGACATTTTCTATATCAAATGAATGAGAAATTTGTTTTATGATGCAATGCGTGATCACAAATCAATAAATTTAATTAGCTTATATAGCCCATGGCTACATTCAATTCACTCATATGAACTCTAAAATTATTGCATACCTCAAGAGAAAATAATAATAAAATGTACATTATTAATCAAGAAATGCATTTATTAAAAACTTTGTTACGATATTCATTTATAACATACCCCACATGCACCTTAAATTGAATTGAATTCTAATTCAATTAATTTCAATTCAATGATTAGATTAAGATTCTAGTGAATTAGATTAATAATCAATTGAAAATAAATGAGATGCAAATTGGTGGAGAAGATATTGAAAATGTATCTATGAATATGGTGTTAGAAAACAAACTTAAAAAGAGGCAAAAAGACACATTTCCATGCTTCATTATTTGAAAATGAGCTAAACAAATTTCAAACTCGAATTTGGTAGGATGAAACACTATGAAACCCTAGGATCATCCTACCTAAACCAATTTCGATGAATCATCAATTGCTGACAAATTCCTTCACATTGTTGTTAGGGTTATCTTATGAGCCTCAACACCTAAGCACCTGTAGGCTAGAATTACATCACAAAATTTTAAAATTTCTTTCAAGTTCCATAAAACATTTGATTAGTGAAAAAAATGTTGGGTCCAAAGCTTTATAAAAACGTTGGCCTCACAATCTGGTCATGTTATTATTGTTTTAATTCAATTTAAGTGCAAAATGAAGGATTATTTTACTTTAGCTTCCCATATGGTGGATATGATACTTCAACAAGTTATCCAACAATTCAATCCCCTAAAGAATGATACATTGAATTATCCACCATGGAAAAATAAATATGTCAATTAAAAGAAAGAAAAACTTTGAAATATGGAAAAATTGTTCACAAAAATGTTTCTTTTCAACGGTTTCAAATTTCTTCCTTGCACGAAGGGAAAAAATAGCTGACCTTGTGATCAAGTCTCATTGAAAGTATTGGATAAAAGTGCTAACATGGCCATGTTTGCAACACTTACCCCAACAATTTTTGGTGCTTTACTGAAATTCAAATTCAATATAGTCAAAATAACATAGGGGTTTTTAATAGTTTAATGTTTAGTGAAGGATGGTGTGCCAATAGATGCATGGCTTGTTCAACAATCTGTGGTATTAGCTCTCAAGCCTCAATAGATTTTCAGAACCCATATTCAACAACACGACCATTAATTTCCATGTTTAAGATGTGTACACAAAAATACTCACATTAACATGTTTGAATGAAGGTTCAATTATTTTTTAATGAATAAAGTGTATTCCAAATAAATTGAAATTGAACAATCTCACTAACCACTTCATGTAGTTGTTTATGGGGAAAGCCTCATAAATTTTATTCGCATCCATCCCAACAATCCTTTCCAAACCAAAACCCAACTCACTAGGATATACTTGTGAACAAGATAACCTTTACAACAATTCCTTTTTGTGGAATTGGCAGATTTTGTGTAGGGTAAAGCTTGATGCCGTGGGCTTTACCTGAATAAGTGCATGTGCAAGGCAGAGCCAAGCACATGTCTAAATTTGGTAAAGCCCAATGTTAAGGGATTTACTTGCTCAAAGGTTTTTTTTAAAGGGTATCATGAGAAAAAAGATGGGGGCAAGGGCAAGCATTTTGAAAAACATAATACTCACAACACATGAGCATTACATTTTTTGAAATGCCTATGCGCTTCATGGAGGAAAGATTACATATGGTAAGGTGCACTCCAACTTGCACTCCAAAGTTTGGAACATATCTTTATGATAAGCCAAATGGGTAAAGAATGATTCCGATTAGCCATTTAGTCTTGTGACTCATCACCTTGTCCTCATTACATCATTCAAAAGATTCTCACTAAATTGAACATAATCCTCCCATGCCAAAATCTTGGCCTCTGCCTTTTGGCCCTCGGTCAATTTTTGCTTTGCCCTTTGCCCGAAACTTTTGGGCAAGGAAGGGTCAATCTAACAAATTATTGTTTGGTTTATATAAATAATTTACTTTCACAATCTTTAACAAAATTCAAAGCCATTGTACACGCATTAAGAGAGGTGGTTAAGAGGGATGGAATAACAAAGGGGAATCAACATGCTTATGTTTGGGGGGTTATCCCCACAATTCTTGATGCCTTAGAAGAATTTTTAAATGTTCAAAGGGTGAAGAAGTCTAGATATTCCAATGATTTTTCATGAATCACAAAAAAGGATTAACTTAGTGTTGGGGCACACAATTATGAAAATTTCTTTAACCCAGTAAAAGGTGATTAGTGCATTAATTTTGAGGGCAACATCTATATTCTTGTCTAATTAACACAACACATGAAAGTTGGTAGAATGTGACAAAAAGAAAGTTACACAAATATCTTTAAAAAAATGTAACACCATGAGGGACTTCCCTTTAATCTGCAAATTTAAACTTTTCCTATTCTACTTCTTTGAATTGACATGTTTGGAAAATAGGAAAATTGCCATATTTTTAAATTGTGACGTATTCAAACTAGTCCCAAATGTCACATTGGCAATTTTTAACAAGAGCACAATGGATGAAGGTTTAATATCTTACAGAATATAAACATGAATGATTAGTGATGGATACAAAGCGATTCTCTTGTCCATGAAATTGTCAATCTCTTTTCTTTTGCTTGCTACTTTGCTTCTATCATCACCATAGAAGAAAGTATCATTAAAACATAAGCATTAAAACAATCTTATATGTTAATTTAGTAAGTCTGTCCGTCTGTCGAGGTCCTGAAACCCAGATCACTTTTAATAAAATTGTCCCCCCGAACTCGAGGGCCCAAAAACTATTCAAAATTTCAAGTTTTTATTTCTTACTTTTACTTTTACGTCCGTTTTCGCGCAGCAACTTGTCGTCATCGATGGGGGAGATATTTTTGGAATTTGGAGGGTGGGTGAGGAGATTTGGGTGCGCTTTTTTTGGGCTAAGGGTTTAGGAGGGTCATGATT
>Ga0209208_10009281_pt1 | contig 12958 bp, 9 predicted proteins | sample S1TSphfallax_3_FD_187694 | JGI IMG/M metagenome (GOLD analysis project Ga0209208, IMG submission 187694) | Host-associated microbial communities from peat moss isolated from Minnesota, USA - S1T2_Fd - Sphagnum fallax MG (SPAdes) (version 2) | ecosystem: Host-associated > Plants > Peat moss >...
ATCATAGAGCCATTCCATTGTTGCAGATTTAGGACATGTTAATGGGAAGGTCTATTCCCATTCTTCTAACCTTTTGACAATTTCATAAACCAAAAGGATAGATCACATAACCATTCCATTGATGTAGATTCATGACAAGTTAAAAATTTGGCAAGTGACTATCATTCCCACTTTCAAACTAAATGATAGGTTCTTCAAATAAAAAATGACTACCATGGCCCGTTTTGGGTTGTTGCATACACTCAAAATTCCACAAATTTGTGCTTTTATTTATTGTAAACTTAAGACAAATTCCATGTTCAACAACTAACAACCATTCATTTTTCCCAAATTTTTGAAAGATTCAAGAACTCCAACTAAATAAACCACAATGCCATCCAAAGGTTATAGATTAAAGACAAATTAAGAAATGGAAAAATGATTGCCACTTTTGCTTTTCAACTAAATAATAGGTTCCAAAAGCAAAAAAAGATTGCCATTGCCTAGATTATTATTGCAAGCATACCACATATGATTCAAAAATCCACAAATTATTGCTCTGGTTTGCTACAAACTTAGGACAAATATTTAACTCAATAATTGACCACCATTCCATCATTCCAAAAATTTGCTAAAGTTTAGGAATAACAAAACGACATACATTACCTTGTTGCAGACATTCCATAAATTCAAAATGTGCCTACCAACAATATAAAAATTGTTGCAACATCAAATTATTGGCTACTGGTCATTTAGGACTAGGGTACCCAAGATCATTAAGAGCTTTCAACTAAACATTTACATAATACCCATTTGTAGTTTACCACTTGGCAATTGCTTGTTCATATGGAATGGTTTACAAAGAAAAGAAATGTTGGCTATGGAATCTAGTGCACAAATCCAAATGCATGCTTAGTTGATCCCAAAGCCAAGTTTTCATGAATTTCATAGTGTTGAATGTTTGTTCATCTTCAATAGATCCAAGGACCTAGACAATAGCAATTTTGGCCAATTTGATGAATTCCAAAAGCTTGCGGTTGAAAACTAAAGATCCAAAAACCCCATGCCAAAGCTTGGTAAGAGGATTGAAATCATTTCCTTCACATAGGATAGGTTCGAAATTATGACACATGGCCATCTTGAAAAAAAAGACTTGCAAATCTAAGGTGTCGTTAGAAAGCAAAGTAGGCACCATTTTGTCAACATCACCCACATTGCGAAGGATGCAAAATGTGGCCTTTAACACCATTAACTACATGTGGAATTCCTCCTTGGCCTATTTGGGATTTCTAGACCATAATTGGGGGTAAACCACACCCAACATTGTCATAATTGGGTGTTTTGGAAAATGCTTTTCAAGTTTCTTTAATCAAACCAACCATTGCCCCCTCACATTGTTGGTTCACATTGGCCATAATAACCTTGAAAGCATCTTTAGTCATAGGTTGTAGCTTTCTAGCATTAGATAACTCATGTTGGTAAACTAGATATTTGTGTCCAACAAAAGAAAAACCCAAGTACACTACATCTTCACCTCCATTAAGGTCAAAAAACCAGTTCAAGGGAGGTTTTTGTTGGTTAGGGTTCCAATTATGTTGAATTCATCAAATGCAAGGTCATCAAATCTAGTGTAAGGAACACAATACAACATATAAAGTTTGGCTTGTGCTAGCTTCACATTTTCAACAAAATTGCACACAAATACATTTTTACCTTATGCAATTTTGATGAATGTGCACAAACACTCTAGTAATGGCAAAACATAGGGTAGCCCCAAGATCAATTCAACATCACACATTGCATTCAAATTCTTTAAAGCTTGATCACTCCTCACACTCTCAACATTCATCTTCACAGTTAAAGGACAAAATTTTGCATAAATTTGTTTAGCTAGAGAAAACATAAAAATCCAATGTGTTTTGACATTCCTCAACAGTTTGTTGTTTTTGTTGTTGAACAAGTTTGCCAACTTTTGTTATTATAGGTGAAAACACATTAGGGTGGCTAAGTTTCGATGCATTAAACTCCTTTTTCAAACTCCTTTTCTAGTGTAATTGAAAATTGGCTTAAAATATGAATATTTAGATTATATTAAATGTAACTTTTTTTCCCTTTCCAATTTCAAGTCATGATGCTATAAGACATATAAAAAATATAATAAAAGAAAGTTTTTTAAATAATTATTTTTAAATGCATAAAAAGGCTTTAAAAATAATTGTAATTTTTAGGATTTTGAAAATTCCATAACATGAAAATTTTAAATCACATTCCATTCCTTTAATGCATCTTTAGTATTTTTAACATAATTCATCCAATATCCCAAAGTTTGAAACACATTAGACTAACACATTATAAGATACAAGTCCATATCCATGAGTTTTGCAAGGTGTGACAAAATTTGTCATCAAGATTCAAAAGTCCATTATTCATTAAATAATAAGGATTGTGATGTGTTTTTTTGCATTTTTAAAACGCCCAACTCTTTTAACATTTACATATGTAAATCCCTTTCTTGATATTTTAGTGAAAATATTAACATTTTATATTTAAGTTTCAAATAGATGAAGAAAAAATTGCAAGTGTGACACCTAAAAAATGATTACATAGTGTGCTTTCACCTTTCCATGAACTTTTTCAAACTATGAGCAAAAAAAACATACAAGCTTTGCAATATGCCCTCCAATCGACACACAATGTCTAAATCAAATAAAATGCACATTAGGTGCAAACAAGGTAACATGAGCCGCAAATGCCTACTCATGGGACTACTTTTGGGGAATATTCCTTAGAATATATAATTTTTTAAATCTTCAAAAAAAATTCAAAATTAAAATAAATAAATTATGTTATTATGTCAAGGTTTATGTAAAAGATTTCAAAATATATGAAAATTTCAAAAGTTTTGAAGTCTATTTATAAATCCTTTTAGTGTTCAAAAACACGTGTTACGATGTTTAATGATTTTTTTTTAGAGCTTTTTATTCATCAAATATCTTTCAAATTAATTCACATGTTCCAATGATATATTATGAACTTTATTATATAAAAGAATCTCATATTTGCAACACCAAATTAAATTAACATTTTTAAAAGTGAAAAACTGAACATTAGTTACATTTGCTGTAGTAGGTTTTAAGGTGATTACACCCCACTATTAAATTTTTTTTATGGGTAAAATAATGAACCTCGTTTAAGAATGGGGCCACACCTTATTTGAATAATAACGTTACATTTGTCTAATGCCCTTGGAAAATGCCATTGCCATCACATCCCATGTTGACTACCTTTTTGACCAACTCTTCCATCCCTAACCCAACAAACCTAGCTAATGCTTTCAACAAAAGTCCAAATATATTATCAAATGTGGCAAAAACCCCAATAGTTTCAACACACAAGAAGATTAGAATCCTCTTTTAAGCTTGCACCAAATATAAGTGGATTGACAACCACTAAATGTTGTCAATTGTCATGACTTCGTCTACATTAATTACAATGAAATGGGTAGAAGAAAATGTGGCCTAAGTGGCCTCTAACAATATCCTATGCATCACCTCAGCCATGCCCCAACTTGAGGTGTTAGACCAGTGTTTTTTAAAGATAGACTTGACCTTCATCATTTCAAGGAAGTTCACAAATGCTCATAACTAATCATGGGATGACCATGGGTCAACAGGTGATAGATGGAAACAAATTGGACCCTAATCTTAAACCTTAAACTTGGGACGTTAATTTGGAGCTAGTCCAAGATGGAAAGGCGTGTAGCAACAAAAAACTAATGTTCATTCTAGGCATGCACTGAGTTTTTATTGAAGTAATGTGCACTTGCATCCACCCTTGGCATGGAAACTTTTTCTTTCCATTGCCCAACATGTTTCAACAAGCTATCTAGCTTTGGAGTTATAAGCTTTTCTTTCCTTTCAACAAACGTGCATATCTTGCATCTAACATGTGCACTAGCCCCTTGTCATCCATGACAAATTATGCCCATGGGAAGTGGGTTGTCCAACCATCTTGGAACTTCCGAAAGCCCTCATAAAGTTTATGCTTCTTCTATGAAATTTGAGTGGACATATTTTCACATTTAGTTGAATCAGACAAATGCATAGAAGATGAAAATGCATTTGAATGCTAATGTAGAACCCATATTATAGTCCATATGTTCACTTTAAAAGTCAATTACTATATGATTGGTGTATGTTTATTGAATTTCACCCTTTAGTAAATATTTTATTCAAGTTGGCAGCTTTAATCCATAAATATTTTTGTCAAATTGATGATTTTACAATGTGTTTGTGGCATTTGAATAATGTACATTCTGCAAAAGGTCCATAAAGACCCAAAAATTGAACCACTGTAGCTTGCATCTACCCAAGATGTAACCATTGAAATGCCAAATTCTTTGGTGGAAGAAAAATCTATGTCAATGTTTCAAGTGGAAGGGGCTTGAATTTGCACCCCAATCATAAATAACACAAAAGGTCTTAATAGATCCAAAAAAATAACACTTGAACCTTTCAACAAGTTTCATTACCCAAGGGATTAAATTTAGCCACAAAGCAAGATTGAACAAAAAGTGGGCAACTTTTTTATGAGGCAAACATTTCTTTCAATGTTATGCGACACTCAACATTCCTAGAAGCTATGAAAGCAACCCCTAAGTCTTGAACCTACTACAAACCCCCATCATACCATGGGTCATGCACAAATTATATGTTAAAACAATCCAAGGTTGATGTGTCCAAATAAGTAATTGAAAGGATGCATAATTTAATTCACAAATATGGAGTAACCATTTGTTCTAATGGTTGGCACAATGTTGTTCAGTGTCCATTGTTGAATGTAATGTTTGTTCAATTCCAAATGGCGATGTATTCATAGGTTTTGGATGACACTTTCAAGGAAACAAATGGATGCCCATTACATATGTAATGCATTGGATGGATACATCAAAACCATTAGAGTTGACAACATTGTACAAATTTGTACAAACAATGTTTTGAACATGAAAAGTGTTGTTGACCTTCTAATCCGTCATTTTCTAAGTTTTACTTTCAAAGTTGTGTTGCTCATTGTCCAAACTTGCTATTGGAAGATTAGGGAAAATCAACATGGGCGAAACAAATTGTGAAAAAGGAAAAAACTTTTGTTTTTTTCATACAACATCACCATGAACCACTAGTAATCTTTTGCCATTATGAAACCAACCTAATGTTTTTAAACCCCACTAAAACATGATTTGGAACAAATTTTTCAATGGTTGAAAGGTTGTTCAAGCTGAGACCTGCCATTGAATACATTATTATTGATTTTGATTGGACAACTTTTGTCAACACATTGTGTGGAAGCCATTGTTAGAAGTTTTTCACCAAAACGAAAGTTATTCGAGTTAATATAAGGGGGGACAAATTTTGGGTTCCTTGTGCCAATTTTGTGCACATGGTGGAAACAATTTTCGTGTCATTGAAGGCATTTGATGACAAACAACCTTACATGGGAAGGGCATGGCTTCTCATGAAAACATTGAAACGACATGTCTTATTATTATGAGATCCACAATTTGAATTACCATCAAACCTTGCAAATGTGATTAAAGATCAATTTTACTAGAAGTGGAAAATGTTAATGATTGACCTACATTATGCAAAGGCCCTTTCAATTCTTACTTATTGGGTTAAGTTTGCCTACATGATAATGTAGATGCAAAGGAAGCCTTAAATAACTTTTAGTGAAAAATAGTTGGTATCTTGACCGACTATGCTTTAGCTTTAAAAGACTTCACAAATTTTGTCAAAAGTCAAGGTCCTTTTTCTAACACCCCCCTAATGAAGAACCTAGACTTGTCCCCACATGATTGTTGGGATTTGATTAGAGTTAGTGGAAACACACTTGCACCCACCACTCGTCACATTTTGGCGCAAGTGTGTTTCACATCATCATGCAAATGGAACTAGAGTTCATATTCATTTGTCCATAGCAAAGTGCAAAGCCGATTAACATCAAATTGAACAAAAAACTTGGTGTACATACACATTAACATCAAGCTCTTGTGAGAATGACTTGGCACCAACCCCACGACATGGTATGAGAAGAATATGTTGTCTAAAGATTTGATGTCCAAAGCAAACAAAAGCAAATAATTGGGCAAGGACCCCATAGTGTCATATGATTTTGATGAAGATGAAGTCAAACATGACCCCTTTGAATTCCCTAATGATAACGACATTTTATTTTCAAAATTGTTGTCTAATTCATTGGTTTGGTAGGTTCAAGGGTCTAATAATGGGGATGCAAATCTAAACATGCCTATATTTGATTACTTTTTTCAAGTGTCCGATGCACCACCCCAGGTTGTATGACGCACTCCTAAGTTCCTTGTTGAACCCACTTGAGGGTCCAAGTGTGTTGAATTGCGGAAATGTGGAACTTGGAGGCGCTCCCGACTTCCAACATTAGAAAGGGTAGAGGGGCGTGCTAGAAGTCTCGGGATTAGACTAGGAAGAGGGACTAGATTATCAAGCTTGAATCTGCATCCAAAACCAATCACAAAAGGGTTAGTTCACATTCGGGAACACCCTTGGGTGCTGGGACAAGCCACGGGCACTTTGACACACAAGATTCATCACGGCCCGGATTCGGGGGAAGCCACCACCTTCCCCCATATAGTATTCTCTGCAGCTCCCCGCGAGAGCTACATCCGAATGGCACATTTTCCCGGGACTCCCAAGTTGGAGTCCCGAAATTGTCCCGAAATTGTCCCGGTTGGAGTCCCGGGACTTTGGGAGCTCATATCTCCTGACTTCCAAGTCTGATCAAGACGAGGTCTAAACCAAAGTTATATCTCTCTTTGAGAGCTTTCCAACGCCATGTTGCACTCCCGATTCGGATGTCGGGAAGAGGTCGATTCCCGACTTTTAGTGGTCGGGAGTCAAATTGCTAGTTTGACTCCCGGCCCTTCTTTTGCCCATAACTTGGGCTGCAAATGTCCAAATGACCAATGCAAGGGCATTTTGGACATCTACACTTCAAGACCTTTCCAATGACACCAAGAACACCCCAATGAGAGGTGTTTTGGTCTCTGCTGTCGAACTCTAAACAATCGGGAGTCCCGGAGGATTCCAAATCCCCGACTTTGGGAGTGGGAGTTTCATCCTCCCACCTCACCCAAAGTGGGGTTGCGACATTGTACATGTTTCAATGGTCCCAAGTCAACACACGCCCATGAAATCAATGGGTTCCATGGGAATGTTCCCCTTTAATAATTTAAAACACCATTAGTTCAAATCATTGTTCCAAAACCGGATGCACAACGAACATTAATAACCACCTTAAACATATAAGTGGACCCATTCATTAATCATGCCAATATTGTAGTTGATAACATAATAGATATTACATTGGAGCCAAATGTGGGTCACATATAAAATCACTAACACAAGTGCACCTTGAGTTGAACATCTAAGTCCTTCAAGTCTTAAAGTTACAAGACCTTCCAAGTTAATAGAACATGATTCACATTCTAACCATGCACCAATTAACGAGTACCTATGGTGTCCAACACCCTCAATGCCTGAAGTTGATGTGGGGTCAAGATTAGTCGCTATGGTAGCTTTCATGAACTGTCTTTGGCCACCTATTGAAAACTTGTCCACACAATGAATTATTAAAAAGAAGAGGCTGATTAATCAACCAACAATTGCTTTTGTAGGTGAACAAAACTATAAGTGACCACACATCGATGATGGCATTTTGGATAATTAAAGGATAATGCCCACTAAACAAATTGTGACAAAAAGTCAAGGTGAAATATCATCACAACCTTGTGTGGGATAAACACTTCAAAGGTGAAGGAAGGGCACAATTTAATGATGATGATGACAATGACACCAACATTCTTATTGAGGCAATTGAGGCCCCAAATGAGAGTGATTACCATGAACTTTGATACCAAATTCAAATCTTGCAATTAGTCATCCTTCTAGGTTACAAATCATAAGGGCTTCACAATCTCAAATTGTTTAAAAGTGCCAAAAACATAGGCATTTGGCATTTTGCAATACTTACACATAGGTTGAACTTGATATGCAAATCCACATGGTGGCCTAAACATATCTTCTTCCAATTGTATGCTTTTATGGTAATAAAATTGTAGCCATTTGCTTTGGGACCCTATTTGGAAATTAGTGTATTTCATATAAAACAATTTCATTTCCATAATTCAAATTGCAAACATTCAATTTTTAGGGCACTTTAAATGAAGTGCCCCCATATAGTTGCAATTATATCTTTTCCAATCACTCCAATCGCATTGTCATCTAAAAGGTTCAATATTCAATTTTGGGAACAATTTAATTATTTAATTCATTTTTCATTTGTAGAAGTTGACATATGATTATAATTAACTAGATTTACATTAATTGTGACAAAGTTTTAGGGGAAACAACTTGTTTGCCCATATTGCCCCATAAATAAATCATAAATAACAAATTTGTACAATATTGAAGCTATTTTATAATGTCCATATGTTGCATTTAGTGGCAAAATCCACCTTTACCCTATTGCTATGATCTATTACCTCCTCTACTATTACTTTCCCCAATAATACTACCATGTTGTTGACTAGCACAAATTTTAATCCAATGGGCTTCCAAACCCAAACGATTATTTAACTCATCCAAATTCGAAAGATTATTTAACTCATTAAGCATTACAACCGTGTGAGGATATATTGCAATTAACAATGTAAAGTCAACGTCATCTTTCAAACATAACCCCTTGCTAGTCTCCCCCAATGTCAAGTTGGTTTGGTTTTCAAGCTAAAGATTGTTTATGATGAACCCCTGCTCAATCTCCTCCCCCATCATGTTGTACCAAGTGTGCTTCAAATCTAGACCGTATTCAAACTAATTTTGCATGAAGGGTTGAAGTGTGGGCCACAAGAGTTCTTTAATTTTTTCTAACACAATAGTGACATATTCCAAATCAAGTTCAGGATGTGTTGCCCAATCTATGCATCTAGTTTCCTACATCTATATTAAATTGTCAAGAAATGTTTTAGATATCTTGGGCCATGATGTCAAATTGTGTGATCAAAACCTCCCATCTTCATGGTATTCCACTTGCATTCTTACGAGCTTTGTTTTCATTTGTGTAGCAAGCGATGTTGCCAAAATACATGCAAATTGCATGTTGTTTAAATTCCATTGGGTAACCTTCAGAAACACCTTAACATCTTTTCCATAAGTTGTTCATTCATGTCAATCAACGATTGATTGTAGCATTCAATGCCTTCCATGAAATTTAAGGATTCCTTTTCCGCCTTAATGGCCCTTATGAATGCTTCTTCCAATGCCTTTTGTTGATAGGTAACTTCTTGTTCTAACCCAAGACACTTTCTTTGGCATGCACTCAATTTTTCACACAGTGCATCGTGCTCCAATGTCACCTCCCAAAGTTGGATTTATATTACGCCCATTTCCTTTGCAATGTTTCAAGAACATGTTTTACAATATTGGCCTATCTTGTGAAGGTCAATATGCTAGCACCTTATGCCAAGCCCCCTTGGTCTTCTCCCTTGTCAAATGGCATATAAGTTCCCATTTGAACCATAGTATTTAGTTATTTTTGATCCGTGGGGTTGTCCATGTTCAACGGTGATTGAAGGGGACTTTATTCCCAAGGGCGTTGAACAATTCAATCACTCATCACAAGAAAAGGATCTTGGGTACAAAAGGTACTCAATGTTGTTGATTCAGGAATAGTTCCAATATTGGTGGTGTTGATTGAAAATAAAAAGGGGTAGTGACAGGGGCAAGTCAAGGAGGAACCTCAGGTTGTGCTTTATGAACTAGGGGAATCATTGTAGGAGTTGGAAGAGTTTTTTGAGGAGCCGACGGATTTGCCACTATAAACATATGTGGTAACTACAAAAGCACATTGCCCCATCGTGAGCTTGGAATGGTTTCCAATCAACTTGAACCCCAAGTACCACCTCTACATAAATCATTCATGCCACAATCAAAAGCACTTGGTTTTTGTAAAAACAATTGGCTCCTTGTCATGGCCATGTGCACCTCCAAAATGCATGCCTTCATCTATTCATGCACATAATTTGTATATTGGGAAAAAAAAAATTGTGTGGGTTTCATGCCTAGAAATTGGCCACTTCTTGTTGGCACCATCGCACATATTGCAAACATAAGGTGTACAACCAACTCTAGGGAAGGATTTGCCATCCAACATTTGTTAGCATGGTTAGGTCTTTTGAAAGTGTTTCAAGTTCTATTTTGTGTCGTCTTCTTTTCATGCCATGGCCTTTGACCACTCTCCTTTGGTCCACACCATTCGCCATCATACCCATCATCTCTTAATAAATGGGCAAATTAAGGGTTAGTTATGGTTAAAGGTGGGGTAAATTAAGGCTAAGGCAAAGATAAAAATATATAATGAGTCAATATCAAGGTCTTCTGAGAGGTTCAGCCTTAAAGTCCAACACACAATTAATTTCACAATTCATGTTATGAACTTTAAAGCCCTCAAAAAGGACTCCCACTTTCTTCCAAGTGTATGGCATTAATTGCTCGAAGCAAATATAGTCCTCACACGTCACATAATAAAATACATAGAATGAAGAAGGTGTGTATCTTAGAATGGACCCACACAAGCCTAAAGTCCCAAGACTAGGCCTTAGTTAAATTCAGATGCCTTTGGTTGCCATTGAAGGCTTAATTTAAGTCCCAAACCAAGAATACTAGTCTAGATTCCTTGGCAACCAAAATTTTCAATTGCCATTTGGTGATTTATAACAATCATTGATGTAGGGTCATCAAATGGCAACCAAAAAAGGTTTCGTTGCCACTAAACTAGTAATGACAAATGATGGTCAAAAGTAATCGAAACAAGTTTGGTTGTCGTCATGCATGTGGTGAATGAAACTTTCAATTGCCTTCGAGCATTGATTGTATAATCAACCAGTTGGTAACCAAAATTTAAGACTAGGAAATTAGATTTTTTTGATCACCAACTATCAAAATGTTGTCAAATGGTGATTGAATTTTTGATAACCATGTTTGGCTATTGCATGGTAATGTTGTCAGATGGCGACCAAAGTTTTTTGGTTTCAAAGTTTTTTAGGTGCATTTAGGTTTTGGGGTACCCTTAATTTTACCTATATAAGGGGCTTTGCATTTTTCATTTTTCCTCACTTTCTTTTCAGCATGTACTTGACTCTGATTGTTTGGACAATCGGTGCACAAAAAATGGAAGATTGGGAGGGGGGAGTCCATGCACCTTTTTTTGTTATTTTTGTGATTTCAATTTTTTTCAAAAACAAAATATGTTGAACAATCAAATTGAGGGAGAAATAATGAAGCAAGTTCACAAATGGGATGACCACACCATCATACTTAGGAATATGAAGGAACAAATGTCATATATTTTTAAGACTAAGAAGAAGGAGATGTGGATATTTTTTGGTTACCAAGGGACTTATTGTACAACATCATACCATTGACATTATATGTCACAATTGAGAATGTAATGGATAGGGAATATGTGTTCATAGCCTAAAATCACAATGGCATTAGTGTCTAAAATTTTCCATGTGCGTTTGAAGGAGTCTATGTTTTAGATGTTTCAAATTTGCTTAAAGATTTGTTATACAAAGACATCTTAACAAAGTTTCATGTTTACAACACATGATTATTTTGACACAATATGACATTTGTTATTTTCAGTTGAATTCATGAAAAAAAAGGGAACAAATGATTTTTCCACAAGAGGCTTTGAAGTTATCCATAAATTTAGGAAAAGACAACATCAGAAACCCTTTTTTAGTCACATAGGAGGAAAAGACAACATCAAAAACCGTTTTTTGGTCACATAGGAAATGAAATTTCAAAAAACAAGGGAAAACATTACATTGAGCCTCAAAGGGGCATGAAATTAAATTTAGTAGCAAATTTGATGCTAAACTTAATTTGTTTTGTCTTTTTTTTTCGTGAACACCTTCAACCAATCACTGATGTTCCTATGTGTACTATAGTTATAAATGTTCTTGAGCTTGTTGCATTAGTCATGAGTTTCAATATTTCATACCTTTATTTAATAAAATTTCATGACTTTGTGGATAATAGTTAGGGGATGAAGCATCAAATGAAGGTGCAACTCGAACCCAATAGGGCATGACTTTACGGATAATTTTTTTGTCTACAAACTATTGCAAATACCATTTTAATAGTGTATTACAAGGGTTTCATCTTTTGATAGATATTGCAATCAATTCGGTTTGAGTCAATTAAATTTGTTTTGCTTTTGTAATTTCTCATTATCTTTTGATTTCAATAATTGTGATTGAATGTTCCTTTCTTTTAGCCCCCACTAAAAAGATGTGTTACAAAATTGTGTCAAATTTTGTTCATTCCCCACATAAGGAAAGGGAAAAAATGCTAGAAGAAAGGGAAAAAGGGGGGGAGATCAAAAGAAAAATAAGAAATAATAATACTAATAATAATAATAATAATAAAACCCCCAATTTATAATGGGGGTATTAGCCCAAGCCAAAAATGGTGACGAATAGTTTTGGAAAATAGAAATTTTGTGCAGCCAATGGGGAGGCTTAACATGCACTCAAAGTGCCAAGTGATTTTTTTTTCTTTTAAGTTTTGGGTATGGGGGGATATTTTTCCTTTGTTCTCAACATGTTCCATTCAAGTTCCCAATGTGTTCCCCAAGGGTGTTCCCAATAGCACCTCACGTTAATCCCATATGTTTTGCCCAAAGTCCTCCCCTTCTCACCTGTATAGGTGGGCCAAAACGGGGAGGCACTCCATCTTTCCATAAAATTTTCTAGTTTGGGAAGTTTCCATAGTTTTTTTTTTTTTAAATTTAAATTTTTCTTTTTTTTGGTGATGGGCCAATCAAATTGGCTCATTATAAGCAAAGAAAAGTTGGACTTGTTAGACACCCCCAACTAATTAATATG
>Ga0209208_10009283_pt1 | contig 12957 bp, 11 predicted proteins | sample S1TSphfallax_3_FD_187694 | JGI IMG/M metagenome (GOLD analysis project Ga0209208, IMG submission 187694) | Host-associated microbial communities from peat moss isolated from Minnesota, USA - S1T2_Fd - Sphagnum fallax MG (SPAdes) (version 2) | ecosystem: Host-associated > Plants > Peat moss >...
CGCCGCCGAGTGGACCCTGATTGCCCTGGCCTACAACTGCAGGCGGATCAATCGCTTGCAGGCCGCGTAGCCCGCCCACACTCACCCGCTCGCAAACGCCAACCGTGCCAACCCGACAGGCTGCTAGAGCATTTTCCGATCGTTTTGACTGAGTAGAGCCGGTCGGAAAATGCTCTAGCTATTTGTTTTGACGAGCATCTTTATCCGACAGGTGACCCCATGTGGTCGGATGATGCTCTAGCCAAACGTAAAGGTAAACGCGGAAAATCCGGCCTTCGGAATATCGATGGTCACCATGTGATCACGATATTCGTCGCTATCGAACAGCGTGTAGAGCCGGCTCTCCTGCACATGCACCGGCGGTTGGGTCTTTCCGTCCACGGTCACGCTCAGCACAACCGGCGTGGTGCTGCTGGCGACCATGAAGACGCGGCCGGAATGGCAGTGAAGGCGGATTTGCCCGCCGTCGCGCATCAGGGTTGCCTGCTGGGCGGAAATATCCCACACGCCGTTGAGGGCGAAATTGTTCAGCTTCAGCTCGGCCGGCGCCGTGTAGGTGTGCACGCCGGGTTGTGCCGCTTCCGCATTGGTCAGGTTCTCGACACGATCGAGGCCGAAATACATCTCGGGGGAGCCGATGCGGCGCAGATCCATGCCCGGTTCCGGGCCTACCGCAGGGCCGGCATCCAGCAGCTTGCGAATCTCGTTCTCGGTTTCGCCGTAATTCCCCTCGCCAATATGCGTATAGACGATCCGGCCCTGGCGATCGATCAGATACTCGGTCGGCCAGTATTCGTTGCCGAACGCGTTCCATGTCGCCAGATCGTTATCCAGGGCAACCGGATAATTGATTCCGAAACGCGTGATGGCGGCTGCCACGTTGCGCGCATCATGCTCGAACTTGAATTCCGGGGCATGCACGCCGATCACGACCAGGCCGCGATCCTTGTAGTCGTGCTGCCAGCGGATCAGAAACGGCAAGGTGCGCAGGCAGTTGATGCAGGAATAGGCCCAGAAATCCACCAGCACCACATGGCCGCGTAAACCCGCCATGGTGAGCGGCGGGGAATTCAGCCAGCCGGCAATGCCGGTGAAGGCAGGCGCGGCCTTGGGCGGCGGCACGGTATCCGCACCATGCGCGCGGCGAGTCGGCGACGCCAAGAGGGATGCGGCGGCGAGGAGCAGGACGCAGGCCCGGCGCGAGAAGCGGGCAGCAGCGTGTTTATACAGCACGTTCAATTCGGCACCTTTCGACAGGCAAGATAGGAAGGACTTCTTTTTTGAAAAAAAGAAGCAAAAAACTTTTGCTCGGCTGTCGCGGACCGAACCGGCATGCGCACGTGGCCTTTCTTGTTGTGAAACGGAACCCGGCTTGCGGCGTTCTCCCGCGCGATCACGGCAATCGCGCCGCGACCCGAGGGACTGCCACCATGCTGCGTTACGCAATTCTGTTCGCCATCATTTCCATCATCGCCGGCGTGCTCGGCTTTTCCGGCATTTCCGCCGCCACGGCCGGCATCGCCCGGATCTTCTTCTTTATCGCCATCGTCATCTTCCTGCTGTTCCTGATCCTGGCGGTAACGGGGGTGAACCTGCTCAGTTGACCGCCTGGCCGGCCACCCTGGGGGGCAGCCCCAGGGTGGCCATGCTCAGCCTCGCTTGAAGGCGGCGCGACCCTCCTGGTCGAGCGCTGCGAAATCCTCTTCCGACAGCTCGATATCCACGGCGGCCACATTCTGCTCCAGATGCGCTACCTGCGATGTGCCCGGGATCGGCAGCATCACCGGGCTGCGTTTCAGCACCCAGGCGAGCGCCAACTGGCTGGGGGCGGCGTGATAGCGCTTGGCCAGCGTGTCCAGCAATGATCCGGGTTTTGCCAGGTCGCCGGCGGCGAGCGGGTACCAGGGGATGAAGCCAATCCCCAGGTCCTCGCAATGGTTCAGCACGGCCTCGCTGGTGCGATCGACCAGGTTGTAGCGGTTCTGCACGGTGGCGACCGGAAACACTTTCCGCGCCGCCTCGATATCGTCCACCGATACCTCGCTGAGGCCGGCATGGGCAATAATGCCCTCGTCCAGCAGGGATTTGATCAGGCCGAACTGTTCGTCGCGCGGCACTTTGGGGTCGATTCGGTGGAGCTGCCACAGGCCGATCTGATCAACCCCGAGGAAGCGCAGGCTCATCATCGCTTCCTGGCGCAGATATTCGGGGCGGCCGACCGGGTGCCATTGGTTCGGGCCGGTGCGGGTCAGGCCCGCCTTGGTGGCCACCAGGATGTCGCCATACGGGTGCAGGGCGTCGTGGATCAGGTGCTCGGATACATCCGGCCCGTAGGAATCGGCCGTGTCGATGAAATTGATGCCGAGCTCGGGCAGGCGCCTGAGCGTGCGCAGGCATTCCCCGCGGTCCGCGGGCTCGCCCCAGATGCCTTTGCCGGTGATTCGCATGGCGCCGAAGCCGAGGCGGTTGATGGCGATCTTGCCGCCAATTTTGAAACTGCCGGATTTGCCGGCGTGCGGATGTGCCATGGAAGCCTCCTGTGATAGGTGAAAGCTGTAACCGTGATCGGCGGGCGGGGTTTGTGCCGGCGCCGGCAGGGCAGCCCGGCGCCGCGATCGGATCGCCGCTAGAAGGGCACGCGTTGCCCGATGGACAAGGCGGCCGGCCGGACGATATGAAGTTCTGTTGCGGTGCCGAACCGCGATGTCGCGTTCGGCCCGCGCAAGAGCGGGTAAAGGGATGCCATGGCAGTGCGGCCGGAGCCGATGGATCGGGAGGCGCTGCTGGAGCGGCTATCGCGCCACCGGATGCTGCGCTTCGTGCAGCCGACGGACCTGGAGCATCTTATTTCCTACGCCCAGCCGCGGATGCTGCGCCGCCGGGCGCGGCTGTTTGCGACCGGTGATGCGGGGACTTCGGGCTATGTGGTCCTTTCCGGCTGGATCAAATTGTCACGCGAGGGGCCGAGCGGGCGCGACATGGTGCTGGAGGTGGCCGGACCCGGGACCTTCTTCGGCGAACTGGCCGTGATTTGCGGCCTGCCACGGGCGGCCGATGCCATTGCCCTGACGCCGGCGCAGCTTCTGGCGATCGATGGGCGGGCGCTGATGGCGATGTTGCGGCAGAACCCCGATGCCTCGCTGGAGCTGGTGCGCATGCTGGGGGAACGGCTGTCCCACACCACGCTTCAGATGGAGGATACGCTGTTCCGCCCGGCCGAGGCACGGCTGGCGCGCGCGCTGGCGCGGCTGGCCGCGTTGGACCCCATCGCCACGGGGCGCGAGCTGCGGATCAATCTGGGGCTGTCGCAGCGCGAGCTGGGGGAGATGACGGGGCTTTCGCGGGAGAGCATCAACAAGCAGCTTTCGGCATGGCGCGATAGCGGTTTGGTGCGGATGCGGGGTGGTACGGTGACGCTGATCGATGGGGCGGCGCTGAGCGAGATTGCGGAGGCGGTTTGAAGCAAGGCCTTCTTTTCTGAAGAAAAGAAGCAAAAGACTTTAGACTGTACGGGCGGGGTGTCGCCGGCAGCGCGCGCAAAGGACCAAAAGTTTTTTGGTTCTTTTTTTCAAAAAAGAACATTCTTCTTCCCCACCCGGCGCACAAAATTGGCACCTTCCGTCACCTGTTTTCGTGACTTTCCAGGTTCGGGCTTTTCAGGACAGTGTCGTTGCGAACGGCTGATGACTGAAAGGTCATAAGACCGCGAATGTCTACGAATACGACCGGCGAGGGGAGCAGCCGGGTAGATACTCCCGGACCCGACACCTGAAACGATCACAGAATAGCTTTCCGCGAGGCAGGCCATGCTGGTAAACAAATACGTTCCGTGCCCGACATTGTGTTCTTCTGCCATCGACACCCATCGGCGTCGTACATTTGTGTTTGATCGGAGCAGCCCATGACAAGATTCCATGCCGTGCCGATTGCCCTGTTCGCCGCCGTTTTGGCCGCTTCGCCCGCCCTGGCGGGTGCCGATGTGGTGGTGAAAGCGAAGGCGACGCTGCTGTATAATTTTCTGGGACTTCCGAACGATGGCAACCAGCCGCTGGGTAGTCTGACGCCTGGCCCGGGCGGCGTGCTGTATGGCACCACCGCGTCTGGCGGCGGCGCGAATGCGGGGACGGTGTTTGAGCTGACGCCACCGGCGACAGGCCAGGGCGCGTGGACCGAGACGGTGATCCATAGTTTCTCCGGCCCGGACGGTGCTTCTCCCCAATCTACATTGGTGATCGATGGCAAGGGCAACCTCTATGGCACGGCCGTGGAAGGCGGGCCTGCGGGAAGTTTCGGCGTGGTGTTCGAACTGTCGCCGCCGGTGACCGGCAGCACCGCGTGGACCGAAACGGTGGTGACTGCATTCACCGGACATAACGGGGCGGATCCCTATGCCCGGCTGGTGATCGACGCCAAAGGAAATCTTTACGGCACCACCGCCCGTGGCGGCCTCGGCTTCACCTCCGGGGCGTTCAGCGGCTACGGCGTTGTGTTTGAGTTGACGCCACCTGCTTCGGGGCAAACCGCCTGGACCGAAAAGGTGCGCCATTATTTCGATGGTGGCAGCAATCTTTTCAATCTCGGCGGTAACATACCCACTGGCGGCTTGGCCATAGACTCGGCGGGCAGCCTTTATGGTACAACCGCCGGCGGCGGTGGCACTGGCTGCGGTTCGGGCTGCGGCACCGTGTTCAAGCTGACGCCGACGCAGACGACTGCCTGGACCCGCACCACGCTGCACGTGTTTAACTTCACCGACGGCTATGACCCGGTTTCCAGCCTGGCGTTCGACAGATCGGGCAATCTGTACGGCACCACGGCGGGCGGCGGGAAATACGGCAAAGGCGTGGTGTTCAGGCTGGTGGCGCCTGCCATCGGCAGGCCGACCACAGCGAAGCCCGCCTATACGTATCAAATTCTCCACAACTTCACCGGTGCCGGTGATGACGGAGCCAATCCCCAGGGCGATGTCGTTCTTGATGCTGCCGGCGATGTGTATGTGACGACGCCGGGCGGGGGAACGCAGGCCAATGGCGTGTTCAAGTTTTCACCGATTGCCGACCGAAAGACCGGGCTTTGGACCGAGACGGTTTTCAGCGTTCCCGAGGGCGCGATCGGTGCGACCATCAAAGCCGGTGTGATCGTCGACGAGGATGGCAATATCTATGGTGCCGCGAGTGTCGGCGGGGCGTCCGGCAACGGCGTGATATTTGAGCTGACGCCGTAGCGGCCAGCCGGTTGGATTGGGTGCACTGCCATGGCGCATTGCACCCTAGTACCTCGTCACGGACGTTTTGACCGGGTGGGTAAGCGGGCTTGCAACTCACCTGCGACACGAAGCCTCGGTTTTTGGTGCGCAGACAGAGACGGCGGGCGCTGGTAGCGGTCGGGTTTGCGCCTAATTGGCGTCGTTCCGGGGGGCTGATGCAGCGCCCATGACGGTGCATTACGCCCATATCGGTCACGACCCCACTCCAGCGATACGCCGGAAAGCGGTCGATCGGCCTGAAGAAATAGGCTTCTTTTGCCAAAGAAAAGGAAACAAAAAGCCTTGTCCATTTGGTGGCACTTTGCGCCGCCGAGCGCCAGCTGGATGGCACCATCGTTGAAATGCCCATCCGCGGATGGGGGGCGAAGCGTTATTGTACCCGGTAGACGCCGTCGGGCTTCTTGCCTTTGGTCTCGGGCCATTTGAGTGGCGTCCACCCTAGCTGGAGGGAAGCGATATGTTTCCTCGCCTGATCCAGCTTCACCACAACGGCCCAGGTGCCAGCGGCATAAATGCCGGTTACACCGTCCTGGTCCGGGGGCGCGCCCCAGCGGTCAACCAACGCCGACACTGTTTGGCCGACGCGCAGACCGTCGATGTCTCCGGCCTGCGGGGTGCGCAACAGGATGACCGAGATGCCATCATTCGGCATGCCTAAGGCCGACAGCTTGTCATAGTTCAAAAAATACTCCTGCCCAAACGGCTTGCCGCCGGGGACATTCTGATTGTTCGGCGCACCGAGCCTGGCAATCACCGCCTCGCGCGCCTCGCCTAGGCGTATGCCTGCAACGACCGGTGGCGCATCGCCGGCCCGCCAGGGGAACGTGTTGCCGTCATGCGGGCAGAATTCATTTAGGGTGAGTTGGCCATCGTCATACGCCAAAGCAGTGCCGCGCCTTACCACCGCGGCCATGCTCACGGCCTTGCCCAGGGGGTCCCGCTGTACCTCAAGCAACCACCGATCCGCCGGAAAAACGCCCACCGCGCCCGAAATGTTCGGTGGCTTGCCCCATTTGGCCGCCCAGTCATGCAGGCTTTCGCCAATGCGTGCGCCGCCAATTGGGCCCGCGGATGGCAGGCAAAATACGATCATGGTGATGCCGGTCTCCGGCGCACCGACATAGGTTTTTCCCTGCTTGCCATAGAAATACGCATACTCGTGCGACGGACGCGGCGAAAACGGCGTGGCACGGTATGGTGCCCCGAACGCACGGCGCAGTTCCGCCTCGGTCTTACCGAGCCAGACATCGGCGCTCGCCGGCGCCGGATCATTGGTGTGCCATGGCGCGGCGGGTGCGGCCGCATCCGCCGCGGGCGCCAACAACAACGATAGAATGGCCGCAACTACCAAGCAGCCTCCCTGAAACCTCATCACCGCCCCCGTATGAATCAGCGCCTCTGCTGTTGCATCTTCGCTCGCGTGGGTCAAAAGTCTTGCCTACCTGCGAGGATTCGGTCTCCACGTATTCTGGCTCAGAGCATTTGACCTGTTGCGGCGTGATTTTGCAACTCGGCGGGGACGCGGTGGCTCACGCCCGGCGGCCGGACAGCGACCGCCGGCGGTGTCCGGCGGCTGCTTTGCGCCCATGGTGGTCGTCCGACGCGCCAGCGGCATCGCCCGGAACCTGACGTTGCCGTGGCGAGCCAAGTGGCCGAGATTGGTGGAAAGCGGACGGTCTGCTATCGAACGCCGGAAATAAGTGGCAGACATTATAGCTATGAGCATTGCAACGCCTTTACCTGCTCCGAAGTCACTCGTAACGGTCAGGCTTGCTGCGCTGCCGACTGGCTGGCAGGCGATCAACCACGCGGTATTGGGAGACGGAACGCTAGCAGTCCTTGCAGCCGATGTGGATTTGGAAAGTGAGCGTCAGCGTCTTTCGCAAGCATTGTGGCAGTCGGCTCCCGCTGATCCACCTTCCCGCCTACAGGCCATAGCTGATAGCGGCACAGCGTGCATATGGATTGCACGGCAATCGCAGTGGCTTGCCGGCCCGACGTTCTCTCTAGAGACGCCTTTCGCGCTTTTCGACCGGCTGAGTTGCGGTCAATGGCTTGTCGTGGGCGCTTCTGGTTCGGAGGAAAATGCGCGCGTGATTACTAACGAAGGAGCGATCATCAGGAGATTCCGACTTGGGAACGGCATCACAAACGTCATGGTCGACGCAAAAGATCGGATTTGGGTAACGTGGGGCGACGAGGGGATTTTTCTCAACGACGATTGGAGCATCGCCGGCTTTGACGATTCTCCTTCATCCAATGGTGTTGCGTGCTTCAGCTCCGACGGTGAACTGATACTTGTGCCGCAATGGCCGAACATCCCCGGCAGTGTTGCAGATTGCTATTCGTTAAATGCCGGGAAATCTGGGGTATGGATTTGCCCATATACAGACTTTCCGATCGTCAATTTTGGCGTTGGTTCGATAGGTCGCTTTTGGCGCAACGAGTTAGCAGGTTGCACAGCTATCGCTATTGACGGCTCTTATGCATTGCTTGGCGGTGGGTATTTCGAACAGGCAAACCGGCTCGCGTTGATGCACCTTGACGGCGTAGGCAAAGGCGAAGTCGCTTACCCACTTGCCACATGGACGCTGCCACTTCGGCGTTTGCAAAGCGAATCAAAACAATGGGTGCCGGTTTGGGAAACGCCGAGTCTACTCGTCGGGCGGGGGGACGCATTGCATTTAGTGGACAATGGGGTTTGGTGCCGATGGCGCGTCGCAGATCTCCTCGTTCCCCGCTAACGAGCTGAGTCATCGGCAAAGTCAGTCAACGGCTCCTCCGACGACCGCTTTCGGGCCTCGAGCCAGACGGCTCTGACGGCTCAAATGGGTCGTAAGACGACGAGAGGCCATCCTCGGCGGAATGGCAGCTTTCCTGTCACTACAGTCCTGAAGCTGTCAGTCCGCTCTCGGCCACCCTCGCCCGAAAGCGGTCTGAGCCAAGCTTAGCACCACGGCAGCGAGGCGGGGCTTTGCAACCTGTCGAAACCACTGTGACGAAATACTAGGAGCTTTCTGACCTCATCAGCATCTCCGCCAGCGCGATGAAATCCGGGGCGATCACATCCCAGTCCTGATCTGGCAGAGAAAGGGCGGGATCTTGGTGCGGGCCGTGTTCCAGCGGGCGGGGGACGAAGCAGGTTTTCAAACCGCAGGCGCGGGCGGCGGCGAGATCGCTGTTGTGGGCAGCGACGAGGCAGAGCTCGGCGGGGGCCATGGCGAGAATGTCGGCGGTGCGCAGGTAGGAGTCCGGCGTGGGCTTGTAGGCGCGGGCAACTTCGGCGCCGAGGATGGCATCCCAGGGCAGGCCGGCGCGCTTGGCCATGTTCAGCATCAGGATGATGTTGCCGTTGGACAGCGGGGCGATAATGTAGGCGGTGCGCAGGCGGGTGAGGCCGGGCACGGCATCGGGCCAGGGATCGAGGCGGTGCCAGGCGCGGGTGAGTTCGTCCAGCTCGGCGCCAGGGATGGTCGCGGGATCCAGGCCGTGCGCGCTGAGCGCGTGAGCGAGATTTTCGCGGTGAAGCACGTCCAGCCGGGTGAAGGGGCGGCGGCCTGAGCGGACTTCCTCCATGGCGGGCTGGTATTGGGCGCGCCAGCTATCAGCGAAGGCGGAAGCATCGATATGCGGGTGGTTGTGGCGGGTGAAAAAGACGGCGGCCTCGCGCGCGACGCCGCTGCGCCAATCGACGACGGTGCCGAAGACGTCGAACACGAGCGCGCGGACGCCAGGGAGGGGCATGGGGGGGGCTCCGGGAGAAAAAAGAAAGAATGTTCTTTTTTGAAAAAAAGAACCAAAAAACTTTTTTTCATTTGCGCACGCTGCCGGCGCGGTCCGCGACAGCACAGTCAAAAGTCTTTTGCTTCTTTTCTTCAGAAAAGAAGACCTTTCTTTTTTTCTATGGGCGACCTCTCGCGAAATGCTTGATCATCCACGACCGGAACACGGAAATCACCGGATCGGCGAGGTCCTCGGCGGCGAGGTTGAGGAAATAGCCATAACCGTCCTCGAAGGTTTCGGTAAAGGGGGTGACCAGGATGCCGGCGGCGATGTCCTGCGCGAAGAGATCGACATCCAGCAGGGCCACGCCCTCGCCGCCGGTGGCGTATTGGGCGGCCAGCGCCGCGGTATCGAAGGCCAGGCCGCGGTTGGTTTTGACGCCGAGATGGAAGTGCCGGGAGAACGCCTCCCAGATCATGCCGGGGGGTTCGCCCTCCAGCTTCACGTGCAGAAGCTCGTTGGCGGCGATGAACTCGGCCAGAGAGCGGCCGGCGTGGCGTCGGGCGAGTTCGGGGTTGCAGGCGGGGGTGACGCGCGACATCCACAGCAGATCGGAGACCGCATCGCCGGTTGTCGGGCGATCGTAGATGACAGCGGCATCGGTTTCCATGCGCGGCGCGCCGGTGAAGCCGAGGCTGGAGAAATCCACGAAGATATCCGGAAAGTCCTTGCGGAATCCTTGCAGGATCGGCAATGCCAGTTTTTGCGCGAACGAGGGCGGCAATTGCAGGCGCAGGGTGCGCAGGCCGCCGCCATCGCGCACCACGTCGTTGAGCGCCTGCTCGATCCGGTCGAACGAGCCGCGCACGATGGGCAGCAGGGTGGCGCCGGCCTTGGTGAGCGCAAGGGATTGCGGACGGCGATCGAACAACTGGTGGCCGAGCAGCTCCTCCAGCCCGATCACGTGGCGGCTGACGGCGCTCTGCGAGACGTTCAGCGCATGGGCGGCGGCGGTGAAGCTGAGATGGCGGCCGACCGCATCGAACGCGCGCAGCGCGTTCAGCGGCAGCCAGCGGCGATCGAAGGTAACCATCTGCAAACCCCTCCGGGACCGGCGCCCGCGTGCGGCGCTTCAACGCTGCCAGACCCGTGTGCGCAAGGCATTGGTAAGCAAGCCGACCCTAAAAACCAAATGCCCTGATGACAATAAGACATTGTTCAAGGGCCACGATGCTGTGGCAATTATGCCGTGATAGGCGGGAAAGCCGCGTGCGCGATACCGCGCCAGGTTTGGATGCGCCGAAAGGTCCACCATGTCTCATTATAACCATATTCGCACTCTGCTGAACGGCCGCCGGCCCGGCCATGCCCTGCCGCAGGCCCTGTACACGAGCGCCGAGGCGTTCGAGTTCGATCTGAAGGCCATTTTCTGGCGCGACTGGATCATGGTGGGGTTCGACATCGAGGTAGCCTCGCCCGGCGCCACGCTCAGTGTGGATGTTGGCACCTCGCCGGTGGTGATTGTGCGCGGCCGGGATGGAACGCTGCGGGCGTTTCACAATTCCTGCCGGCACCGCGGTGCGATGGTATGCGCGCCGGGCCGCCGGCAGTCGGCGCGGCTGGTCTGCCCGTATCATCAGTGGACGTATGATCTGGATGGGCGGCTGATCACGGCCCGGCGCATGCAGGAGGATTTCGACCCCAAGGATCACGCGCTGCGGCCGGTGCATGTGCGCAGCGTGGCCGGCTGCCTGTATGTGTGCCTGGCGGATGAGCCGCCGGAATTCGAGGCGTTTGCCGAGGGGCTCGCGCCGCTGCTGGCGGTGCATGACCTCAAGAACGCCAAGCTGGCGCATGAGGCGGTATTCGTGGAGAAGGCGAACTGGAAGCTGGTGATGGAGAATGCGCGCGAATGCTATCATTGCGCGGCCAAGCACCCGCATTTGGCGCTGAGTTTCCCCACCGATGTGAAGGCGCATTTCGCGGCCGATGAGGCTGGCCGCGTGGATCGGTTCAATGCGCGGATGGAGAAGGCGGGGCTGCCGGTAGGGCCGACGACGGGCGATTGGTGGCAGGCGATCCGGTTTCCGTTGAATGATGGCGTGGTTTCCATGACGATGGACGGCAAGCCTGCCGTGAGCCGCCTGATGGTGGAGGCAGAGGGCGGCGATGTGGGATCGCTACGCTGGGCGACCGAGCCGAATGCGTTCTGCCATGCGCTGGGGGACCATGTGTTCATGTTTTCAGCGCAGCCGAGCGGGCCGATGGAGACCGTGGTGACGGCCAAGTGGCTGGTGCACAAGGATGCGGTGGAAGGCGTGGATTACCACGTGGAAAGCCTGGTGGCGCTGTGGCTGACCACCAACCAGCAGGATATCGAGCTGGTGGAGAATAATCAGTGCGGCGTGCGCAGCGTGGGGTATGTGCCCGGCCCGTATTGCGAGGAGGCTGAGTCGCTGGTGATGCGGTTCACCGATTGGTACTGCCGGGCGGCGGGGCGGTATATCGGTGGGCAGGGCGCGGCGTGATGGCTGAGGGCGCTGATCTGCACAAGGCGACGCTGGCGGTGAGCGCGGGGTATGATCCCGCCGCGCATCACGGCGCGATCAAGCCGCCGCTTTATGCCACCTCCACCTTCGCCTATCATAGCGCGCAGCACGCGAAGGATGTGCACGACGCCTATTTCCGGGCCGCGCCGGCTGCGGCGGATGAGTTGCCGGATGATCCGGGATACATCTACGCGCGGCTGGATCATCCGAACATGGCGATGCTACAGGCGCGGCTGGCTGTGCTGGATGGCGGCGCGGATGCGGCGGTGTTCAATTGCGGCATGGCGGCGATCAACGCCATTATGCAGGCCTTCCTGCTGCCGGGCGATGCGGTGCTGCACACGCGGCCGATCTACGGCGGCACGGATGGGTTGCTGTATACGCATCTGGTGAAGTTTGGCGTGCGTGCCGTGCCGATCGGCGATGCGATCGATCCGGATTCGGTACGCTCCGCGGCGCAGGCGGCGATGGAGCAGGGCCGGGTGGGGCTGGTGATGGTGGAAACGCCGGCGAACCCGACCAGCGGGATTGCGGATATTTCGCTGATGGCCTCGGTTGCGGACGAGATTGGCGCGCGCCAGGGGCATCGGCCGCTGGTGGTGGTGGATAACACTTTCCTGGGTCCGTTCCAGCAGAATCCGCTGTTGCATGGTGCCGATTTGTGCATGACGTCACTGACCAAATATGCCGGCGGGCACAGCGATCTTCTGGCAGGTGGGGTGAGTGGCGCGGCCGGGCCGATCCATACGCTGAAGCAGTTGCGCACGTTGCTGGGCAGCCATCTGGATGCGCATACGTGCTGGATGGTGCTGCGGTCCCTGGAAACGATGTCGCTGCGCACCGAGCGGGCGGGGGAGAACGCGAAGGTTCTGGCGGGCTTCCTGCGCGATCATCCGGCGGTGGCGGAGGTGAATTACGTGGGGTTTGTGGAACCGGGCAGCCGGGCGCATGCGGTGTTCACGCGGCAATGCCTGGGGGCGGGATCCACGTTCACGTTCAAGATCCACGGCGGCGAGGCGGCGGCGTTCCGCATGCTGGATCGGCTGCGTGTGGTGCGCATGGCGGTGAGCCTGGGCGGCACGGAGACGCTGATCTGCCATTCGGCGACGACGACGCATTTCAATGTGCCGGTGGAACGTCGGCTGGCGGTGGGGATCGATGATTCGTCGCTGCGCATTTCCGTCGGCGTGGAGCATATCGACGACCTGGTTGCCGATCTACGTCAAGCGCTGGACGCGGTGTGATGCCAATAGATAAAAGTTCTTTGCTTCTTTCTTTCAAGAAAGAAGACTCTTCTTTTTCTGAAGAAAAAGATACTGTGTTTGGTGTCAAGCGCCCTGGTTTGTTTGAGCGTGGCAAGCCGGACGATCTTCGTAAAGCCCGCTTCGCGCCGCTGCGCGGTGGCCTTCGGCCAGGCTT
>Ga0209208_10009284_pt1 | contig 12956 bp, 13 predicted proteins | sample S1TSphfallax_3_FD_187694 | JGI IMG/M metagenome (GOLD analysis project Ga0209208, IMG submission 187694) | Host-associated microbial communities from peat moss isolated from Minnesota, USA - S1T2_Fd - Sphagnum fallax MG (SPAdes) (version 2) | ecosystem: Host-associated > Plants > Peat moss >...
AATTTTGGTCACAAAAGGTGACCTTCTCTCAAATGCGGTCTTAAAACAGCGAAGAAAGGAAGGAAGGATTTGTTGTTTTCTCCACACCCTTCGTTGCTGCTCTTGCGCAGCGGCCATGGCCAATGGAGCAGCTATGGCCACTGCGGCTATGGCGTCGCACGCTCTGCAACCTCTGTTGCAGCAGCAGCAGCAATCTGCTCTCGCAAAACCGTGGAGAAGGCAGGTGGAGCTCTGCAGATTGGCAGCCGGACGTGTAATTATCAGGAGCCAAGAACCCGTTGAAATCCGTTCTTCGCAAGGAGGAGTCGGAGGAGGAGGACTAGATGGCCGTTATCGCAGAACCAATGGTGCACAGAAATCGAGAACTTCTGCTCAGGCTTCCGTTCTAGGAGAACTGAGGAGTGATGTTGTTGCAGAGGTGGAGGACTTGAGGTTGCAGGAAGCTGGAAGCGCCACTGGGGAAGAGAGCAGTGGAGCGAGTAATTGCGGATTAGAAGAAGTTGTAGAGGGCGAAAATGACGAGCGGGATGAGGAAAGCCGTGCAGTGGATGCGGATGTGGGGTCTAGCCTTGGAGATGGAGCAATCTCTGCAGGTGCACTTGCGAAAGAAGTTGCAAAGAGGCGCAATTTCGCAATCATCTCACATCCTGATGCAGGCAAAACGACGCTGGTACTATATTCAATTGCTTTTGTTTGTCTTCAACTGTTTTGCATGACTTTCTTTCAAGCTCCTAATAATCCTCGAAATTGTTCCAGTCCAAATAACTATTCTGCTAGGCCTGTGTGGGAATCTTGTCTTCAAGTACAAACACCAGATCTTGAGTACCCAATTCAGATTCTATGACACAAACACGTGATGCTTTCCTTGTTGGAATCCCTTTCTACCACGCATCCCTTACTTTGTGACCTTGTAGACAGAGAAGCTGCTTTTGTATGGGGGAGCAATTCATGAGGCTGGGGCAGTGAAGGCCCGTCGGGATGCCCGCCATGCAACATCAGATTGGATGGAGCTTGAAAAACAAAGGGGTATGTGACATTTCTTATTTGTTATAGCTTGTAGCTGGATTTGGATTTCAGGTTTTGGATTCATAGGTGAAGAAGTGGCCATGGACGTCCTTTGAGCTTATGCAGGGAACTTGGTGTTGTCGTCTGTTTGTTTGAACAGGTATTTCCATCACGTCAACTGCATTAGTATTTGAGAGCAAAGGATACCAAATTACCCTGCTTGATACACCTGGACATCAGGATTTTGGAGAGGACACATACCGGTGAGCTCTCTGCTTCCAGAGAAGATTTTTGGAGTTTCTTAAATCTCTTTTTTAGCTTCCACAAAGTGGTACAGAGTTTGTTGGTGTGATAATGATGGACTATAGCTTACTTCTCAATCAGAATGAAGAAAAATCAAGTACACACAAGAAAGGTGCTTTGGAACTAGGCTTACAGTACGTGGTTTTACCTTTGGTCAGGACATTGGCAGCTGCAGATAATGCAGTAATGCTGGTGGATGCAGGCAAAGGCTTGGAGCCCCAGACCCGAAAGCTTTTTGAGGTCAGTAATGAAATAGGCATTCTGCTGCCTAGAGTACTTGAATTCTTAAGAGCCCCCTTTTGAGCACAAGGTCTGAGTAGCTTGAGCTTAAGATAACTTGAGATGTCAGTTGTCATTGACTTTCATAATCATTCAGGCTGACACTGCATTTGTTTGTGATCTGTTTAGGTTTGCAGAATGCGCAGGCTGCCTATCTTTACCTTCATCAACAAGATGGACCGCCCTGCATTGGAGCCCCTTGAGCTTTTGGACCAGATTGAAAGGGAATTTGGGTTGTCAACGTACCCTGTCAATTGGCCAATTGGTTCTGGTGATAGGTATGATGATATTCTCTGATTTTCTTGATCTGTAACTTAACTGCTAATGCACTGTCTAAACAGTCCCTTGGGATGCATATGAGGTCTTAGGGTGGAAAGTATTCTGGACTATGTGAATTATGTATGTTGCATTTAGTTACTTTGCTTCAGAAAAGTGAGAGGACAAGATGTGTTAAGCATCATCTCAAAGTTTTCTGAAGCTTTGCATTGTATTTGTACAGATTTGTAGGGGTGTATTACAGACCTCGACAACAGGTACACCTTTTTGAGAAAGGAAAAAAGCATGGTAGCCAAGAAGCTTCAGTACGAGTTCTTCCCTGGGGTGATCCCTCTCTTGAAGATATTATTGACCGAGACCTCTTCCAACAGCTCCAGGTTTGTCTTGCCATGAATTTGTACAGATTTACTATGCTATTGTGTCCCGTGTATGACATTTCAAAGTACCAAGTTGCTTAATCATTGTATGTGACTGTTTACATATTATTGGACACAGGAGGAGATAGAGCTTTTGGAGGAGCTCACACCCCCATTGGACATGTCAAAGATTTATAGTGGGGATCTTTCTCCTGTGTACTTTGGGAGTGCTATGAACAATTTTGGGGTAAGCTTTTCTGCCATGTGCCAGTGGACTTCTGTAATGATTTTACAATCTAAATTGTTCAATTGCTGAGGCTGTGGTCATGGGAAGGTTCATACATGCTATGAGTCCACATCAAGGTCAAAAATGAAGTTGGAGTTAATGTTTGTAGGTGGAATTGTTTCTAGAGAGCTTTCTGGGGTATGCAGTTCAACCAGGCAGTCACAAGAGTGATGTTGGCGAAGTGGAGCCTGAGTATCCACACTTCACTGGTTTTGTATTCAAAGTAAGAACCCTTGTCTTCAACTTGAAAACTCTCTGAAAATCAAATGTGTTAAAGAGAGAGTTTTGCCCAGGTGGTTGCAGAATACCTTGGAATATGATTGCCAGTTAGAAAATTTGAAGTCTGCCACTCTTGTGATCACATTCTCTTATTTTCAAATTAGACTGCATGAATCTTGGTAAGATGCCACATTTGGTGTAGAACCTAAGTTAAGTCTAAAATTACTCAGTATGTTTTTGGAGTATGCAGCTCCAAGCAAACATGGATCCAAAGCATCGTGACAAGGTTGCCTTTGTACGTGTATGCTCAGGTCAGTTGTAGTCCATCAGTTCTTTTCATAGATGCCATAGATTGCTGATGGTTCAGTCTTTGAAAAATGTCATAGGATTGTGGAGCTTTGTTCCTACCTTTGTTGCCAAAGGTCTCACTTGTTTCAAAGATCATCAATCTAAATGAACCAATGTACTTTTTAATGTAAGTTTCAAGGTTACAATCTTCCATTTCTCCTATTTAGTCTTGTCTCAAGTCACATTTTGGTGTATGTTTGCAGGCCAATTCACCAAGGGCATGAAGGTGCAGGTGGCAAGAAATGGGAAGACTCTTACACTAACAAGGCCACAGAAAATGTTTGCACAAGATCGGACTACCATGGAGACTGGATATGCTGGAGATGGTAGGCAGCAGAAACTCAATTTTTGCTGTTGCATATAAACTCAGTATTACTCTAGAGAGCTGTACACAGATTTGCAGCAATGATGCAGTATTTCTGGTATCTTGAAGATTATAGCATTGTGCCCTATAAATGCACCTAAAAAGTGATGACCTAGAACCAAATAGGCCATCCTGAGACATGGTTAGAAATGATCCAGTGAGTCTGATGCTATATTCTCTATGTGAATCTCAAAATGGAAATAACTCACTCTTGACTGGGGGCTCTGTGCGTGCCTGTTTGCAGTGATTGGTCTTAACAACCCAAATGCTTTCTGTATTGGGGACACTGTATATTGTGGACCCCGTAGGACATTCCCAGGAATACCCTCTTTCTCGCCAGAACTCTTCAGTTACATGCGCAACCCCAATCCATCAAAATACAAACAATTCCTGAAGGGTATTACTGAGCTGCTTGGTGAAGGTGCTGTCCAGGTAATTTAGAGCCGTGAAATGGAATCTTATATGGTCTCAACTGCACTGCCTTCAACAGTTCATCTGCTTAATTCTTCTGCTCCATCATTGCTTCTCTTGTTCATGTTTGCTCATACAATCTCTTGGTTCAATGCTCAATGCCACTGTTCTCTGTCTCTAGATATTCTAATGACTTAATAATTTGTTTGATGAGCAGGTGCTGTATTCAGTGGATACAGGCAGGACAGATCCCATCTTAGCTGCTGTTGGGCAGCTACAATTTGAGGTGTGCTCAACTACCCTTCCATCTTGATGTTCAACCCTACAACCTTGAGTTTCCAAAGTTGTCTCTGGAGTTACCTACCAGTGCTTGCTCTATATGTGAGGAGTTTCTGCAAACAGGTGAGGTATAATGTAGAACATCATGTACTTGCAAGAATGATCCAGATTGAAGATTTGTGTGGAGTTCTCTGGAAGTCATTTTGCATTGTCTGTGGAGGTGGAAGAAGTTTCCTTACATATTAGAGTTGCTCCTGATGAACAGGTTGTACAGTATCGAATGCAGAGTGAGTATGGAGTAGAGACACAGCTGGAGCCTCTGAGCTTCAGCGTTGCAAGGTGGGTGACAGGAGGCTGGCCTGCCCTTGAAAAGGTGGGCCGCATCTACAACTGTGCTACTGTCAAGGACCAGGTAAGGGAGTTCCTTGCAAGGAATTTCAATATGCTTGTTGAAGAAGTCAACACCCTTGGATCAATATGCTGGCATCATGCATCAATCTTGCATCTGACAGTGGTTTACCATATGGAGTTTGAACAGGTGGTTCTTATACCCAGTCAAAGCAACCATAAATTTGAGATCTGACTTACATGTGTTGCACTTGTCTGCAGTGGGGGCGCCCTGTTCTGCTGTTCCGGAATGAGTGGAATGTTGCACAACTTCTGGTATGGATTTATTTCCCTCTTCTATATCTTGGTTCTTGTCTTGTACCTCATATGTTTAGCACCGTGTCCAGCCTCTTGGTATTGTGGTAGTGTCATTTTTTCAATGGCTCTTATCGATGAGTAAGACTCTTTCTTTTAAGGAGGATGTGATCAGGATTAAAAGAAGAAAAATGTCCACATGTTTCTCATATGGTGAAAGGTTGAAACCTGCCAACAGTAACAAGAAATTTGCAAACTCAGGCAGGGCATCCTTCAATTTTGTTAGGAAATATAATTTTGGATGTCATGGTATTCCTTACAAACATTCTCAGAGCTTCAACACTTGGAATTGTCAACTTGTGTGCAGAGCGAGCATGCCAGCATTGGGGAGCTTGCTCCATACGCCTTGCCACCTGATCAGACATCCATGAAGTAAGGATTTTTTCTAGTGACAGTATCATAATTGATTTGGATTATAGATCAGAGTTACATGTATCATTGAGTGTAAATTTTGCCTTGACCAAATTCTCTGGTTTGATAACAAGCACCAGAAGCAACAACATTCAAACTCCTTTTCCACATAAAAATCAGTTAAAAGCATCTCCATGCACACCCCCTATTTGGGTTTCTATCAGAGTTCATCACATCTAAAATACAGTGCTAATTATTCCCGCATCCCCAAAAGTGGATAGTAAAATGTCACCACCTTTATTGATCATTCTGACTTGCTGATCAAAATAGTCATTTCCTTTTACTGGCCCTGGTGGAGGGCATTGTATGCTGAGTTTACAGTTGACATCCAAACTGAGTTTCACACTACTTGACTGCTATACTTAATCCAAAATATAGTGTACAGCCATTGTACTTCTGTGGGTGGGGATGCCCTTAGCACCCAACAGGCATGCCCAAGGTGCCCATCAAGCATCAAGTGAATTTTAGGAGTAAGCAAGACATCTATCCATGTAATTGTCCGGCCATCCAATTCTTTAGCAAGCAAGTGAATCCTTCCACCTTCTAAAATAATATAAGCATCTACAACTCTTGAATCTCTTCAATTCCCTATGAAAGTTGAAACACTTAATCAACAGAGTCCAATTGTAAAAATAAGTTCATATTTCTTGAGCTTCATATGAATTGTTTTATGTAGGTGTATGTTTCCAACAGGTGACAGTTTGCCCTTGACATCATTAAGCTCCATGTGGTTTCCTCATTTTTCAAACAAATAAGCAAAAAACTTATATTGAACTTCCTAAGTGAGTCCTTTTGATGTTGCAAGTTTCACACAAGGCTACTAGTTCAAAATCTTCTTCAACACTAAAGTTTCTAGGATATTGAATGACGGGGATTCATATGCTTTGTCGTTGAACTAAACCAATTTTTTGAATAAGGAGGAAGATGATTGAAAAGCTTGTGGCCATGTTTATTCCAAAGATGATTATAAAATGAAGAAGTGACCATCATGTGTATCTGCCCTCCACAAATACCTTGTATAGAAATGAAGCCTCAATGTTTATATGGCAGGACTCTCATGGGGTCGAATGCCATGATAAGCCAATATCGATGCAATTCTATAAAAGCAACTAATTTTCGAGATCACCTGTAAAAACACTAACACAGATGTAACTAATTATAGAACATAGCCAACTGATTCCATTTATTCAATCACACAGAAAGGATCCAGTGTTAGAATTATCCAGAACTCCATCTTAGCCATGAGTGTGGGATTTACATGCCAACAAAAGTGTTCAACATATTGTATTGCTATAGAAACAAGGAGCTCCAATAAGTTCAAATGTCGAAATGGACAGCCATTGGAACTGGTGAAGACAAATTTGTGCAGGTTTGATAATTGAACCTCCAGATGCCTCAGGGTCTTTTCATTGTACCACGAGTGCTCTGTGCCAAGATTATTATAGTAATTTGTTTTTATTTCTGCAGGTTCTTGCTGCTGAAAGAAAGTCTGAATGATGATATAAGTACACTTGAGGTGGTGGTGTGCACAACCTCCCACTCTGCATGGAGAAAAGTGCCTAAATTGCTTGTCTTCATGCCAGACTAGGTAGTAGAAGAAACACTAACCTCTTTAAAACTAGAACATAAAGCATCTACCTATATGTCAGCTGTGAGATTGCTGCAGGCCTTTTTGTCATGAGCTTTCATGTGAGAGCCCCACAACCTTCTACATGCACTAATTTATTTTCTTCTATATTTTGAGAATGGGATTTCTTTCATCACCCAATATAGCCTAAATCCAACAAAAAAATTTGAGAAAAAAAAAACCAATGTTGTGCAGGTATCTTGTTTCTTCTACACCCTTAGGGTTGGGTAAAAATAAAATTTTCAAATTATTTTACTCATTGGGTAAGGGTATGTCATTCACCCATAAAAGTTTATCCATGCCAGATCCAGGTATATTCTGAATGAAAGATTTGTTAGGTTCAGTTCAGAGTTTGGGTACCCCCAATTAGGTACCCTTTTGTACATGTAACTACTGGGTATGAATAAACTATATTGATCTCATTATGCTCTTGGGTATATGTATGAAAACAAAATCAAGCATAGTTTGTAGAATTTGGAATTATGAGGTAAATTTTTCAAGACCAAAAACCACTAGGATTTTCCCCTTTGTTTATTCTAATTAACAATTTGGAATGTTAAATTAGAAGACACATTTGCAATTCTTTTAACTACCAAGTAGATTATAATTAGCATAAAAAAGTTCTCAAACTTGTAAAATACATATTACACATAATAACATCATTTAATCAACTTTGCAAAAACAAGGTCTATATAAAGTCTAATTCAAGGTTTAATTCCATACATTTTTCAAGTATCTATATCCACCTTTCATTGTTATCATGTCAAAATGTTCATTTGGCCTTTTGAAACATAAGACACATGATATGATTGTGGCATGATTATTGTTGTGTTAGGTCAATTATGAATGCACTTGAGTCTACAAAATAAGCTTCATGCCTCCCCAAATAAAACCAATCACCATGTTTGATTGGTGACCTTTGCATTTACGGTTCCAATTTTTCAACTACACTTGAACTTGCTTCACATCTTTGTTGTTGGGTAAATATCATTGGATTTTGTTGACCTTCACTAGATCAATGAGTTTGGCACTTGGCAACATTGATCTTGTGTTTTTGGGTCCACGATTATTTAGTTGATTACCATGCAAGGAGAGGCTTTTTGCAACTCATCTCCCACTATAACAATTGTAGTTGTGGTTCCATCCAATTGCTTAATGTTTACATCATCAAGTCCATATTCAATTTGAAATAATGAATAGAAAGTGATCCAAACATCTCATTCACTATTTGATAAAGACTTATTTTCTTCATTAAACAAGACATTATGATTCTCTTTAATTTTATAGGTATTTTTCATTAAACCAAGCCTAATATGCTTTACTTGTGATGTTGTATCCCATGGATATACAGTTTTTGGTTTTTTGCATCTAGTTTCAACAAACTATTGATGTTTTAAGCACATGCACGTGAACATAAGATCCAAACACTCTCATGTGTGCAACTAAAGGTTTATCATTCATCCAAATCTCGAAAGGTATCTTGTTAGGTATTATGTGAATGAACATCCAATTCAATCTGTACATCGTAGTAATATGTGCAACTTCACCTTAGAATTATGGGTGTACATTACATGTTTGCATTCAATCTATGCAAGATAATTTTGGAATGTTTTTCCTTTGAATTATCCACTTGTATTAGATTTAAATGCTTTTGCATTGTTTTGTTAGTTTCTTGTTTCAATTGATTAACACAGCTCTTGAAGCATTTTAGAACTTTTGACTTCTTGGCAATGCAAAAAAGAACTTGATATGTTGAGTGGCCATCCATAAAAACAATGAAGTAATGCTCACCTCTTATAGATTTAGTGTTAAATAAATTAACATGATCAATATGTACCAAGGCTTCAACTTCTTCTACTCAAGCTTGAATTTCATTTTTGGGCAATGGAGTTCAATGATGCTTATCAAAGGCACATCTTTTGCAAAAGATTAGTTTTTTCTTATTAGTTAATTTTGAACCATATACCATGTCTTTTGTTGCCATGTGCTAAATGGACTAATGGTTCACATGACCAAGTCTCCAATGCCACATTTGTAAGCCTTTTCATGAATCTCCTTGATTTTTTCCAAGGAAGGATCTTGCTATACATGTTGCAAATTGGATGTTTTTACGTTGATGCACAAGTGCCACATGTCATCAATTATGCACCCTTCCATGACAACTTGGCCTTGATTGATGAATTTACATTCTATTTTGTTGCAAACTATGTTAATGTCCATCTTGATAGTTCTAAGTTCTAAAAAGTAAATCTCCCCAATCCAAGGACATGTAAAACATTGGTCATTTCACTATCATGCCACTTGTCATTTAACTTGACCTAAATGACGACAGTGCCAATTTTAACAACATGGAACTTAATTACACCTATTCCCTTGACAATCTCACATTGCCTTGATATATATTTGTAGTGCTTGAACTAATCACATTGATAAGTCTTATGTTTTGTAGATCCAAAGTTAACAATCCATGCATTTTATCTCTTGAATCAATAATTGGTTGATCTTCTTGTTATCCAAGCTTTGTAGTTTGTTGTTGGCTTGTCATCCTTTTTGTCTCTTTGACTTTGTCCTTGTTCTTCGGTTTGTGAGGACATTTTTTCATCCAATGGCCCTTCTCTCCACAATTGAAGCATGAGGTAGCTTCTTGATTTCATATTTGTGTGTTGAATGTTGTTCATGAATTTAAATTAACAAATTTCCTTTAAATTGCAACTTGATAATGAATTTGGATTTCTTTGTTGCAAAAACCTTGATTGTGATATTGTTTACAAAACACAATTTGGCCTAACTCTCCTTGGTGACTAAACAAGTTGTTGACATGTCAAAGTTTTTTGTTGGACTATTTGGTACATTGTCCTAGATTGATAAAAGTGGATGCATCTTTCCAATAAATTATGAAGAACTTTAACAATAACAGTTGAATAATCAAAGTTATTGCTACCTAGGCTTCAAAACCAATTGATGATCATCTCAAAAATGAATTATTAAAATATTTTTTCAATCACTTGGCAAAAAAAGCTAAAGGCTTGATTGTTGCCTTCTCCCAATTGGTAGTTGTTGTAATTTTCAATGCTACTATAACAACATCACCTCCTATTGTCAAGGTTAATTTGTCTTCCAAGCTTGATACAAAATCCACAAGATTCTTTCTTTGAAACATAATTTGCATTTTACTTCCACATAATGAAACCTTCGCCATTAAATCTTTCAACATTGGCTAAGTCCTTAATCTGATCCATGTAATTGACTACTTTTTTGAATTTTTGATGATTTATAATACTAACACCAAGAATAAAAAGCAAATAAAGAAGGGTTTTTTTTTAAATAATAATTGAATGTGTCCATAAATATGGTTTTTTTTTCAAAAACATGGAAAACTATGAATTGAATTACTCTTAATATTTTCATGTGATGTAATTAAGACCAAAATTATTTTAAAAATAAGACTATATATCAATGTCTAGGCATGGGAGCCATAACCTTTTGGAAATTCTTAATTAAAAAAATAAATTGAAACACATGAAATTAAAGAGTGTAAATCAAGATGGTATTGTTAATTAACAAATGGTTGTTACATTATTAATATAGTCCAACATTTGGATCCTCCTAATTGACATTGTTATTATGTGTGAGGCCAACTAATGAATGGTTTGTTCTAAATTGAATATGAACATGCAGAAATATTCATGATTCCATGTAAAAATACTAACATGGTATGGCAACAAGCTCTAACCTAGGGGCAAAGCAAAAAAAGCCAAAATGCATGGTGATCCTTTACTATTTACTAGTTACAGAGACTATTTCATGAAATTAATGATACACAATTAGTAAATACATCACAAACTTCCTAGGGAAAAATAATTATGTAAAAATAATTAGAACTAGTATATAATGTAATTTAGATCAAATGTCATTTAAAATTTATTTCGACAAATGTTAAAATTATATTTTATTATCATAGTATCAACACAAACGTAATTATTCTTTAAGATGATATAAATTTTAAGTCTACTAGAACGATACAATTTTACATTTGTGTCACAAAAATTATGGTAAAATGACAAACCATTATTTTTTTCATCATCATAATCATGGAAATAATAAGTCAAAACCATTGTTCATTATGTTTATATATTTTCAACAAGCATTTTATCAACAATAGAGTAATAAAATGAAAAATACACAACAATGATGTGAAAACAACTTAATAAATCACATAAATTTAATGATTCATTATATTCATATTGAAATTTTGCCTAAAGAAATTTGTGATGTAATAGTTACTTCATCTAAAAGCATTCCTAAAGGTCATATGAAAAGTCTCATTCAATAGGTTTTTGATAATTTAAATTGCCAACATTGCAATACGTTTTTAGTGCATTGGCTAGTTACTTTGAAAGTGGCTAAACATTTTCAATTGCTCATTTCAAAAAAAAATTAGGGCTTTAATGTTTTTATATTTGTGAGTGTAGGTGTTGATTGAAGCAAACACCAATAACCATCTTCTTGGATTCACATTTTAAAAGCTTAGATATGGTGATAACTTTTATGAAAAGGGCAAAGGTTGTTGAGAAGATCTAAGAGTACAAGAGCAAGGCCCTCGTGCCATTTCTTGTGGTTGCATTCCTACTTTTGAGCCCTATTGTTGTTACATCTCTTGATCAACTTGTTCCATAGGAATTGTACAAATTTTGAGAATTGTGAATCTTATACTTGAAATGATTGTGGGTTTTTGTTTCCATGGACTTAGATGTTTTGTCATCAATGAAACATTTTGTATGTGCTTCATGTTTAATTGCACGTTTGTGATTTCAAGTTGATCGTTTGAATTTGATATATGTGGTTCTACTCTAACTCAATTTCTACTTTCTACAAGGATTTTGCTCGCTTTCAATCTATGTCTTTTAGGGTTTGAAGTATCAAATAAAAGGTAAGATATTTTATAGGCATCAATCATGTGTGTTAAAACGTTTCCAAGCTCTACCTACAATCCCAATTTGATTCTCAATAAATTTGAGCTCCACATTGTTGTGCACTACCAATGACGATCAACTATTTTATTTTATTTTATTTTTTTACATTCATACAGTTTTCAATAATTCATCATTATTTATGTCAACGTCAAATTTTAATTTAAATTAATATACATTTCATGGACAAGAAAAAAAACACATGTTAATTTGTCTTTTCATATCCATGTTGGTGGAGAGGAAGTTATAAAAATGAAGGTAGCCATTAGGAAAGGTGAGAGATAATTATTAAAGAAAGTTAATAAAAAGAAAAAAAAAGAAAAAAAAGTTATTAAGAAAGAAATGAAATAGTTAGGCTTGAAAATGAGGCAATTATTTCTGAAATTGTCTTTGGAATGGTCCATTGACAAGTTAAATTGCAAAGACACAATTAATTCAAGCACCATCCCAAAGACAAATTCAGAATGGTCTTTGAAAATTGTCTTTCGGCTAAACTCTTTGGAATGAAAAGTTTGAAAAAAGGATGAATCCAATCAATGGTTGAGTGTTTCTTGCCATTGCACTTGTTGCTGCTGATTTAGGTCGTGAGTGGAGACAAGAAGAAGAAGAAGAAGAAGACGACGACGACGACCAAGGGAGTTGGAGTTGTTGAGCCATGAGGAAAGTGAGCATCAAGAAGGCGGCTGAGGAGTTTGAAAGTCTGTCGGAAGAGGAGCGGCGAGCGTTACGTATCAGTCGCTTTCATGCCATGCCTGTCCTCTCTTCTTCTTCTGCCTCCTCTTCTCAACATTCTCAACCCAGGCAGGTGCAGCACCATAGTCATTTCTTTCACTTTTTGCAAACAGAAAAACAAAGTGGATTTTTCTTTTCTTTTTTTTTATGTGGGAGGGTGTGGAGCTCAGAAATGAAGTTCTGAAAAATGGATAGCAGTAAAGTCTGAGAGAGAGAGAGAGAGAGAGAGAGAGAGAGAGAGAGATAGGTGTAGACGAAGAAGACGAAACTCCGCGTTTGGATTTTTCAGGGTGGAATTTCTTTAGGGTTTGGAGCTCCAACGTGAAATCTGAAAAATGGAGAGCAATAAGTGTGTGTGTGTGTGTGTGTGTGTGTGAGAGAGAGAGAG